>Ga0334885_1000027_pt1 | contig 250159 bp, 226 predicted proteins | sample GraSluR1_MG_8_FD_207233 | JGI IMG/M metagenome (GOLD analysis project Ga0334885, IMG submission 207233) | Sludge microbial communities from methane-producing bioreactor in Wageningen University, Netherlands - Granular Sludge_31_05-R1 | ecosystem: Engineered > Bioreactor > Anaerobic >...
AGGCTTGGGGGGTGGGCCCCCCGGCTTCCCACCGGGTTACACGTGTCCGGTGGTACTCTGGTGCCACTCTATGATTAGTCGGTTTCGTCTACGGGACTTTTACCCTCTTCGGTCTGACTTTCCAGACAGCTTCGACTACCAACACCTCAAGTGATGAGTGGTCCACAACCCCACAGTAAACTGTGGTTTGGCCTCTTCCCCGTTCGCTCGCCGCTACTTAGGGAATCGATGTTTCTTTCTCTTCCTCCGGGTACTTAGATGTTTCAGTTCCCCGGGTTACCCTCGCTATGGCTATTTGATTCACCATAGGATACCTACCTATTAAAGTAGGTGAGTTTCCTCATTCGGACATCTGCGGGTTGACGGATATTTGCTCCTCACCGCAGCTTATCGCAGCTTGTCACGTCCTTCATCGGCTCCTAGTGCCAAGGCATTCACCTCATGCTCTTTTTCACTTGACCAAAAGTGATTTGCCTGCTCTTAGCGTTTGAGCAGGTCTTTTCATTTACTCTTGTTAATTAACTCTCGTAAATTGTTTTCTGGTTTCTCGGTTGAAATCGTATTTAATACCCTTCGCGTTTTCTTTACAGAAAAACTTTTGCTTAGTTTCTTAAATTTTGCCGTCTTGCTCCGCTGATAGATGGAACAAGACAACCTCGATTTCGTTGTTAATTTGTTTTTACACATTTCATTATTCAGTTTTCAAGGTACAGAGTGCGCTACACGAATTAGCGCAAATGGTGGAGAATAAGGGGTTCGAACCCTTGACCCCCTGCGTGCAAGGCAGGTGCTCTCCCAGCTGAGCTAATTCCCCATAAAACTCATAGTGTAGAAGTTTTAGTCTCCTTAGAAAGGAGGTGATCCAGCCGCACCTTCCGATACGGCTACCTTGTTACGACTTCACCCCAGTCATTGATTTCGCCTTAGGTAATCTATTTATCGACCAACTTCGGGCGCCCCCAACTTCCGTGGTGTGACGGGCGGTGTGTACAAGACCCGGGAACGCATTCACCGCAGCATTCTGATCTGCGATTACTAGCAACTCCGACTTCATGTAGGCGAGTTGCAGCCTACAATCCGAACTGGGGTCGGTTTTGAAGATTTGCTCCACTTCACAGTATTGCGTCTCGTTGTACCGACCATTGTAGCACGTGTGTAGCCCAGGACATAAGGGGCATGATGATTTGACGTCATCCCCACCTTCCTCCGAGTTATCCCCGGCAGTCTCATTAGAGTGCCCAACTGAATGATGGCAACTAATGACAAGGGTTGCGCTCGTTGCGGGACTTAACCCAACATCTCACGACACGAGCTGACGACAACCATGCACCACCTGTCTCCTCTGCCCCGAAGGGAAGACCCGGTTAAGGATCGGTCAGAGGGATGTCAAGCCCTGGTAAGGTTCTTCGCGTTGCTTCGAATTAAACCACATGCTCCGCTGCTTGTGCGGGTCCCCGTCAATTCCTTTGAGTTTCACACTTGCGTGCGTACTCCCCAGGCGGAACACTTAATGCGTTAACTGCGGCACCGAAGTCTTTAAACCCCGACACCTAGTGTTCATCGTTTACGGCGTGGACTACCAGGGTATCTAATCCTGTTTGCTCCCCACGCTTTCGTGCCTCAGTGTCAGTTACAGTCCAGAAAGTCGCCTTCGCCACTGGTGTTCCTCCTAATATCTACGCATTTCACCGCTACACTAGGAATTCCACTTTCCTCTCCTGCACTCAAGTCTCACAGTTCGCAAGGCTAACAATGGTTGAGCCACTGCCTTTCACCCCACGCTTACAAGACCACCTACGCACTCTTTACGCCCAATAATTCCGGATAACGCTCGCCCCCTACGTATTACCGCGGCTGCTGGCACGTAGTTAGCCGGGGCTTCCTCCAAGGGTACCGTCATTTGTTTCTTCCCCAAGGACAGAGCTTTACGACCCAAAGGCCTTCATCGCTCACGCGGCGTTGCTGCATCAGGCTTTCGCCCATTGTGCAATATTCCTCACTGCTGCCTCCCGTAGGAGTTTGGACCGTGTCTCAGTTCCAATGTGGCAGATGAACCTCTCAGTTCTGCTACTGATCGCAGCCTTGGTGAGCCGTTACCTCACCAACTAGCTAATCAGACGCAGGCCCATCCCATACCGATAAATCTTTGGCCAAAGAGCCATGTGACTCGATGGCATTATGAGGTTTTAATCCCGATTTCTCGAGGCTATCCCTCTGTATGGGGCAGGTTGCCTACGCGTTACTCACCCGTCCGCCGCTTTCCATTTACTTTACTTGTCCGAAAACGCATTCCATAAACTTCTCGCTCGACTTGCATGTGTTAGGCACGCCGCCAGCGTTCATCCTGAGCCAGGATCAAACTCTTAAAATATGGTATTTAAGGATTCGTTAAAATCCGTTAAACCAAAGTTGTTCTTGCTCATTTTGAACCGCTTTCGCGCTTCGCTTTTTTCTTATCTCTAAGAATTATTGTTTTTAAGAAATTGTACTTTTAGACCCTCATCACGGTTTCCCATGATGAATTTCTTACCAATCTTGTGGATTGATTGTACATTTAGTCTTTCTTATGGAAACCCTCTCGGGCTCCCTTTGACTAAATTTCTACACTATGAAGTTTTCAAGGTTCACAAGGGTTTTTGACGCCCCTGTTTCCACCCGGTCTCCCGTGGCGGCAAGTTATATAATACTATCTGAGGTCCTCTTTGTCAACATACATTTTCATGTTTTTCCATGTTTTTGGCCGGTTTTTTTCTTACCTTTTATATAGGCCAAAAATCACATATAGAATAACCCCGATAATGTTATACCATGCAAAAAATAGATACACTCCGGGCCCGCCTCCATAATCCAAGGCAAGGCCGCCAATAAATTGGCAAAAGATGGTGGAGAGATTATTGGAAATGGCATAGTACAGCGAAATGGCCAACCCCAGTTGAGCAGGCTTTACCGTTTGATGAATATAGCGGATAAATTCTACCAAAAGAATTCCATTTACCGCTCCCTGTAAAAAGAAGAAGGCCAAAAGCCATGTATAAGAAGGTCCTGTACTATACCAAAGAAATCTCACTACGGAAATCAACATGGCAATCAGAACAGCTCGTTCCAATCCAATTTTTGCAGAAATTCTACTGGAAAAAGCCATGAAAACCGTCTCGCTACCTACCATTAAAAGAAATACGGTTCCAACACCTGCTAAAGTGCCACCGCCTTCAATGTATAGAAAACTGAAATAAGTATTGTTCGCCACATTGGTTCCCAACAAGAAAAAGGAACTGGCAATCAGCGCCATCAATCTTCGATTCTTTATAATTTCATCATACCCCATCCGCTGCTTGTTCCCGGAGCACTGGGATTCTTCCCTCTTCGCTGTTTCCATTCTTTCCAAAAGAAGGCTGTTTTTTTCCATGCGCAAAATAAACACAATGACCAAAGCGGCCAACAAAAATGCCAAAGAATACAGTGGGAAAATCACAAAAATTCCTACCGTCTCCGCTAAACGCCCTGCAAAAAATGTGGCGAGAGCAAATCCGATGCAACCCCATTTACGTATAGCGCTGAAGGGTTGTCCGGATTCAATAGTCATCGCATCGTTTAATCCCATCAACGGCGATTGGAAGAAATAGAGAACCATAAACCCTACCAAAAAAGTCCCGTACGAAGAAAAAGCCAAAAGCCCCGATCCAATCACTGCCGATGAAATGCACAGAAAAATCACCACTCTCTTTTTCCGAGGGCTATTGGCATACTTTGCTCCCCAAAATGTGGTGGCAAAAATAGCCGTCGCAGTGGCCATCGCCGTGATGATACCGATTTGTTTTCCAGAGAACTCTAAAAAATTCAAATACTGGCCCAACAGGGGCAACAACATGCCAATGGCTGCATAAGAGGAAACGTTTAAGGCCACATAGTAATAGTAGTTGTTTTTCATGATTTTTTTAAAAACTCAAGTTTTGAAAGATATTTATTCCAAGTCAATGGAACAAGGGTGATGTGAAGTGCCACGGTTACGATTCCCTTTACAAATCGCATAGGCAACATAGCGAGAAAGGCTTGATCATATAATAAATAAATCCAATAGGTGGTCATCATTAAATCCCAAAATATTACCACGATGAGGGACGCTATCAATGTCCTTTTTATGGTGATCTCTTTCTTGTGCAGAACTAGGCCAAAGGTAAGGCCTGTCAGAAAAGCAGTGAGTGTAAACCCCGGGAAATACGGCCCCATTGGAAACAGCAGCATTCCAATAAGATCTCCCATGGCATAAGCCACGCCAGCCCAAATCGGGCCGTATAAAATCGCTGTCATGGACACTGGTAAAAATCCCAAGGATATTCGGAATGAAGTAGGAATAAATATGGCAAAAATTCTGGTAAGAATCACCTCCAAAGCAATCATAAAGGAAATGACTACCAATTGTGTTATTTTAGAATGTTTTTTCATAGCGAAAGTGCCTCCCGTTTTCTCTATTCAATAATCTCATACATCCCCAGGGCATCTTCTTTGCGAACGGATTCCGAAAGCTGGCGAACTCGAACTCGTAACGGGCCCCTTCCCAACAGCAGAGTAATTTCATCCCCTTCCTTTACTTCGCTACCCGCTTTAGCCAACTTGCCGTTTATTTCCACTTTCCCGGCATCACAAGCTTCTTTGGCGATTGTTCGCCTCTTGATTAGTCTGGAATTCTTTAAAAACTTATCCACTCGCATTGTTTCTTCTCCTTAAACCATGAAAGAAGGAAAAAAAAGAGAGCGGACCATGCCGCCCTCCACTTCATAAACTCGACTTATTTATTTACGGCATCCTTCAGCGCTTTCCCTGCTTTAAAAACAGGCGCTTTGGATGCGGCGATCTTAATCACTTCGCCAGGCTTTCTGGGATTTCTCCCCTGTCTCGCCTTTCTCGCTCTGGTTTCAAAGGTTCCGAAACCAATCAGCTGTACCTTCTCTCCTTTGACCAATGCAGTTTCAACCACATCGATAAATGCATTCACGGCAACTTCTGCGTCTTTCTTGGTAAAACCCGTCTTGTCTGCTACTGCAGTTACTAAATCTGCCTTATTCATGTGTACAATTCCTCCTTCATGATTCCGATGACACCATGGACTTACTTGATGTTTCCCGAACTCTTCGCCTGCTCCCAAAGTACATCCATCTCTTCCAGAGACATTTGCTCCAATCTCTTTCCAAGCGCTTTGGCCCCTTGCTCCACCTCGGAAAAACGCTTTACGAACTTTTCTGAAGTAGAGTTCAGAGCTTCTTCTGGATTAACCCCCAAAAATCGAGCCACATTCACCGCGGAAAAAATCAAATCTCCCAACTCGTCGACCATTCGACCAGGGTCTTTCCCTTCGGCTGCCTCTTTTAACTCCAACAACTCTTCTTCCAGCTTCCGAAAAGCCCCGGACACCTCTTCCCAATCGAACCCGGCTTCCGCCGCCTTTGCTTGTAGCTTATAGCTTCGAATCAAAGCCGGCAAGGCCCTGGGAACCCCCAAAAGTCGATGGGTATGAGAGACATCTTCTTGTTCTTTTCTCTTGACATTCTCCCATTTTTCAAGGGCTTTGTCAATAGAATCAACTTTTTCTTTCAAAAAAACATGGGGATGTCGGCGAAGCATTTTCTCGCACTCCCGGTTCGCAATGGTCATGAAATTAAATTTGTTTGTTTCTTCAGCTAGAATGCCATGGAATACTACCTGCAAAAGAACATCTCCCAACTCTTCTTCCAAATTGTCATCGTCTTCCCGGTCGATGGCATCCACCACTTCATAAGCTTCTTCTAAAAGACAACTTCTCAGACTTTTATGAGTCTGTTGTCGATCCCAAGGACACTCCTCCCTGAGAATTTGTACGATTTCCAGCAAGCGGTTCATCGCCTCTTCTGCTGTCTTGGCTTCTTGTGTAAATCGTGAAAAATCCCGTCTTTGTTTTTCTTGATTCATACTGCTCCTCAATGCTTTCTACTTTTTCGATTCTTTCCCACGGCTCCCATTCGCCTTCCTTCGAACTACTTCCACCACCTTGAGAATCTTCCCGCCTTTTGGCATCTTGGACAACTCCTCACTGGTTACAGCCTTTGTAGCGAAAAGCAACCCGGCATAAAGAAAGACAGCCCCTCCGATGGCTATTACCACTCCCAACGCATTGGATCCCAAAAGCAGGTATGCCCCTTGGTAGATTCCAAAGGCGGCTCCTCCCATAATCAGAGCAGACACTCCCGGTTTGAAAAAAGTCAGAGACAAGTCGAAGGAGGTGCCGGTGTATTTTCTAACAGCCATCAGATTCAGGATGGCTGCCACCAGATAAGCACAAACCGTACCGATGGCGGCTCCTTTTACATTCACTTGGTAAATACCTGCCAACCACCACGTGATTCCTATTTTTACGGAAGCACCGATGGCCAAATTACGAACGGGAATCAACTGTCTGCCCACCCCCTGGAGAACACCAGTCAAGGTCTGCACCGTAGATAGAAATATAACACCTACCGCCATAATCATCAAAATAGGGGCGGCGGCCAATGCACTCTCTCGTTGGAAAGGATATAGCAGAGTCATAATCGGCTGTGCCAACACCAATAACCCAATGGCGCAAGGAAATCCTGCCAACATAGCAGTTCGAAGCCCTAGCTGAATATTACTGTGCAGAAATCCCATGTCCCTCTGTTTCCATCCCATGGCCACGGTAGGAACTAAACTCATGGCCACCGCTTGGGTCAACACCTGAGGGAAATTGATTAAGGGGCCTGCAAAGCCGGAAAGCTGACCATAGAGATCTTCCGCCTGAGATAATATGTAGCCTGCGGATTCCAATCTTCGCATGATAATGGCCACATCAATGAAATTCATAATAGGCATAATGGCAGCACCAATGGTAATCGGCACGGCTATGACAAATATTTTTGATAGAATCACAGGCCCTGTTTCTTCTTCCATATGAGAGGTTCTGAGAATGTCTTCTCTGAAATCCTTTTTCTTGATCCCATAAATCATCGCCACAGCAGAAAGTCCGGCAATGCCTCCGATGGTAGCCCCAAAGGCTGCACCACCCGCCGCTTCCATGGTGCCCATCTTGATGAAAACATAGGCCAAAGACAAACCAACACTAACCCGAAAAAGCTGTTCAATCACTTGGGAAGTGGCCGTTGGCTTCATATTTTGCATTCCTTGAAAGTACCCGCGAAAAGCGGCCATCACGGAAACAAACAGCAATGCCGGAGCAATGGAGCGCATGGCAATATAGGCACCCTCCATGTTGATCCATTTTACAATGAGTCCGGCCCCAAAAAAACAAAGGGAAGACGAGACAAGGCCGATGGTGAGTAGCAACACCAGAGAAACCCGGAACACTTTGTGTGCACCATGGTGATTGTCCATTGCCATCCTTTCAGAAACCATTCTGGAGATGGCCACCGGAATCCCCGCCGTGGCCAACATCATAAAAAACACATATACGGGATAGGCGGCTTGATAATAAGCCATCCCTTGGGTTCCAATCATGTTGGCCAGCGGAATCCTGAAAAAAGCGCCCAACACCTTGATGATGATGCCCGCTACCGCCAAAATTACCGCACCTTGAAAAAAGGATTTTTTTGCCATTCTACACTCCCGTGTCTAACATTCTGATAAAATTCGTGCAACGGATTTTTCGGTTTCGTAAACCACTTTCTCCACATCTATGGTAGGGAACATTCCTTCTCGATACAACACCTTTCCATCCACCATGGTCAACACCACATCACTTCCGGAAGAGGAATACACTAGATTATTCAAAAGATTATGCACTGGTTTCATGTGAACACCACTTATATCGAGCACCACCAGATCCGCTAAATACCCTTCTTCCAAAAGCCCCGTATCCTTTCTCCCTTGCGCCAGTGCACCCGCTCTGGTGGCTGCAAAAATGGTTTCCCTGGGAGTGACTTTCGTTGGGTCTTTGAACTGCATCTTGGATGCCAATGCAAACGCTTTCATTTCTTCCAAAAAATTTAAGCTGTTGTTACTGGCCACGCTGTCGGTACCAATGGTAACATTGATTCCCTTTTCCAACAAGGCGGGAACATTGCAAACACCGCTGGCCAGTTTCAAATTGCTAATGGGATTCACCGCTACCGTAACACCCTTCTCTTGGAGCAAGTCCATATCTGCTTCTTCCACCCAAACACAATGTGCTGCTGTGGTAGGTGTTTCAAATAAACCCAAATCTCTCAAATATGCAGTTGGTGTTTTTCCGTGACGCCCCTTGCATGCTTGATGCTCTTCTAGGGTCTCAGAAACATGGACATGCATATGGGCACCAATTTCCTGGGTATATTTTGACAAAGCCGCTACCGTACCAGGGTCTGAAGTGTATTCCGCATGCAGACTCATATCGACCCGAATTCTTCCTTCCTCCGCCATGTGATAATTTTCGTGTAATTCCTTCATCTCGGCGGCTCCCGGCAGACTCCATAAGTCTTCTCCCGTGAAATTGGCGATACTCCTGGATAGATTGTTCTTTGCACCGCTTTCTGAAATGGCATGCACCATGTCCTTTGAAAAATAATACATATCCGTGGTAGATACGATCCCAAATCGCAAGGACTCTGCCATGGCAAGCAAGGTGGCATAATAGACATCCTGTCCATGCAATCGCGCCTCAAAGGGGAATATCCTCTTTTCCAACCAATCTTTCAAAACCATATTCTCCCCGTATCCCCTCATCAATGTCATGGGAGAATGGGCATGATTATTGAAGAATCCACTCATAAGGAGCTTTCCTTTCCCATCAAAGGTTTCCCCGTACATGGTGTGGTTTTCCGGAAAAATTTTGCCGATATAGTGAATTTTTCGATTCAATGTCCCCACGTACATATTTTCCTGAGGGACCAAATCTCTATCCAGTATTGTAATGTTTTTAAACAGCATTTTCTCCTCCTTCTCCCCACCATCCCATGAGATGCCAGGATGGCTCATTATATCACAGGCCTTTTAGAATTTCCAAAAATGCCAGGGTTTCCTCCAGCTTCTGTTTTTCATCTGTTGCCAACTTAATCAGAGGCTTTACACTTCCTCCAATCTCCACACGTTTTCCAAATGTTTCATATAAGTTGGCATATCCAACAGGTTCAATAGGATTATCCTTGGCAACATAAAATAGAATTTTCCCTTTTTCTTCTGCGATGCGGGTGATGGCCAACTCTTCAGCCAGGGAGCGAATAAGAGAAATCGTCAGCAAGGTGGTAACGGTAGCGGGAACATCCCCAAACCGATCCCTCATTTCCTCTTCCAGCTCTGCCATCTCTTCTCGTGTATCTGCATCCGCTATTTTCTTATACATTTCCAGCTTCAACACTTCATCCGGCACGTATTCTGTGGGGATATAGGCCGACGCTTTCAGTTCCACCGAAGTGTCTTGTTTTTCTGCCGGAATGGGTTTACCCTGAAGTGTGAGTATGGCTTCTTCCAATAAACGTATATAAAGCTCATATCCCACTGTCATCATATGTCCGGATTGTTGTGTGCCAAGCAAATTACCGGCCCCACGGATTTCCAAGTCACGCATGGACACCTTGAATCCTGCACCCAGCTCTGTAAACTCGCGGATGGCTCGCAGCCTTTTTTCCGCCGCTTCGCTAAGAGTCTTGCCTCTCCGATAAAATAAATAGGCATAGGCAAGTCGGTTGGAACGCCCCACTCGACCCCTTAGCTGATATAGTTGGGACAGGCCATAATGATCCGCTTCCAATATAAGGATGGTATTAACATTGGGAATATCCAAACCTGCTTCAATGATGGTGGTGGACAACAGAATATCTTTCTCCCCTTCCACAAACCCCAACATCACATCTTCCAATGCGCCTTCATTCATCTGACCATGGCCCACCGCCAATCTGGCTTCGGGCACCAGCTTAGCCAAGTGTCTGGCCACTCGCATGATCCCTCTCACCCGATTATACACCGCATAAATTTGGCCGCCCCGCTTTAATTCTTTCCGAATCGCTTCTTGAATGGCCAACTCATCTTCTTCCAACACATAAGTTTGCACCGGGTATCTTTCTTCCGGCGGATCTTCAATTAAACTCATATCCCGGATTCCTGTCAGGGACATATGCAGTGTACGGGGAATGGGTGTGGCGGATAGAGCCAGGACGTCCACATGACTTCGAAGCTCTTTGATGGTTTCTTTATGCCTCACTCCAAATCGTTGCTCCTCATCGATGACCAGAAGCCCCAAATCCTTAAATCCCACATCTTTGGAAAGCAACCGGTGGGTGCCAATGATGATGTCAACGGCACCACTCTTCACTTTTTCCACAATGATTTTTTGTTCTTTATCCGTCCGGAACCGGGACAACATCTCTACACGAAAAGGAAATCGTTCAAACCGTTGAGTCAAGGTGTGATAATGTTGATTTGCCAAGAGGGTGGTGGGGACCAAAATCGCCGTCTGTTTCCCTTCCGCCACACATTTGAAAATCGCCCGCGCTGCCACCTCTGTTTTTCCAAATCCTACATCTCCACAGAGTAGTCGATCCATGGGTTCCGGCTTCTCCATATCCACTTTAATCTCTTCCACACAACGCAGTTGATCCTCTGTCTCCGTATAGGGAAATTGATCTTCAAACTCTTGTTGCCAGGGGGTGTCCGGGCCAAAGGCATAGCCGGGTAGAGCAGCTCGCTCCGCCGAACGTTCCAAAATTTCCTGGGCCATTTCAAGAATGGCCTCCTTGGCATTGGCCTTGGTTCTCTTCCATTCCGGTCCGGACAACTTATTAATCTTAGGTGATGCTCCATCTGAACCGATGTATTTCTGAATTAGATCCATTTGCTCCACCGGGATATAGAGCGTATCTTCCCCCGCATATTTTATTTTTAGATAGTCCTTTTTCGTCCCTTCTACCGTAAGCTGTTGAATGTCCACGAATCGACCAATACCATGGCTTTCGTGCACCACAAAATCTCCCTTGGAAAGGTCTGTGAAGGCCTTGATGGCTTGTCCTTCCTTTGTTCTCCTTTTCCGCCTGGATTTTTGTTTGCCGGTGGTAAAAATATCTCCATCCCACAATATCAAAAGTTTCTCTTCCGGGAATTCCATGCCGGAGGTTAATATTCCTTGGCGCAGAACAATTCTACCTTTAAGGTTTTCTCTTTCCAGCAAATCCCTTAGATTCTTCTCCCGGTCCTGGCTGGAACAGGCGATAATAATTTCATAACCCAAAGCGTGGTACTTCTTTATATCCTTCACAAAGACATCCACACTCCCATTGTAAACAGGCGCCTGCTTCGAAGAAATGGCCGCGGAACTCTCCACAATTATTCCGGGGATTTCTATGGGGAAGGGGGTGATTAATACCCTGTTTCCCGGATCTTCCTGATTCTGTTGTGGTTTGTCCAACTCTTTGAGGCACTCCCAAAAAGTATCCGCATGTATGATTCTCTCTTTATCTTTTGGAATGGCCCGCCCCATAGAAAGCAACACTTCCCACTCCTTCAGACCTTCTTCTTCCCGGTTGGCCGCTTCTTCCAAAATCCGCTGAGGATCCTCTACTACCAACATGTCCTCTCGTTTCAGGTATTCCCACAAATAAGAGGTGTGTGGGTAAAAGTATTCGGCATTCTGCTCCATCACCTGCCGATTTTTGCCGATCAGAATATTCTCTTCCAGTTGGCTCCGTCTTTTTTCAAGTTCTCGCGCTCTTTCCGGGTTTTCTGTTTCTGTCAGCTCAATCCATTTCTGATATTCATCATGAATCTTTTCCCAGCCCAGTTGAAGCATCTTTTCATTTACCAACACTTCCGATGCGGGGTACAGTGTCACTTTGCTTATCTGAGCTATGGATCGTTGTGTCTTGATATCGAAAGTACGTATGGATTCCAACTCTTGGTCAAAGAATTCCAACCGTACGGGATACTCTGCATCTGGAGAAAACACATCGATAATGGCCCCACGAACACTGAACTGACCGGGATCTGTAATCATGGGAAGCCGCTCATAACCCAGCTGGTTTAATCCCAGCGTTAGCTCTTCATAGGGGTATTCTCCACCACGACATAATCCGATTTCTTTTTCTTGATAATAGGATGGGGGCGGCAACTTGCGCAAACATGCGGAAATAGGGGCAATCACCACACCCGGAGCGTCTGACAACAGTCCTTTCAGTCCTGCCATCCGTTCCCATAACTCTTCTTTGCTCTTAGCTTCATATCGTAAAAAAGTACCTTCGTCTGCTGGCATCAGAAAAATATTTTCTTCCACAAAAAAAGAAAGGTCTGCAGCCAATCTCCTGGCCCGAAGAGGTGTGGAAACCACCAACAGCACTTTGCCCTTCTTTTCTTTCCATAAATCGGCAACCACTTTCGCGGTTCGACTTTCAGAAATCCCGGTATATTGTTTCATTTCTTCACCCGTTGTAACGATTCATGGCTCGATCAACACCTTCAGCTATGATACTTTCGATGGCTCCCACAGATCGCCGTACCGCATCTTCCAACAACGGCTTCTCCTCTTTCGAAAATCCTCCCGTCACAAAATCCCGTAGAGACAGCTTGCGCTCCCCCCCTATACCGATTCGTATTCTTGGAAACTCATCAGATTGTATTTGATAGATGATGGATTTCATTCCGTTATGGGATCCCGCGGAACCCTTTTTCCGAATACGGATCTTTCCGGTTTCAATATCTACATCATCATAAATCACCAGAAGGTTTTCCAGAGGTATTTTATAGTATCTCATAATTTGTACTACCGCTTCTCCAGAAAGGTTCATGTAGGTTTGAGGTTTTACCAATAAAACTTTTTGGTTGGCAATGACCCCATCACCAACCAATGCTTTAAATGCCAGTTTTGTTACTTTAATTTCGTGCTTTTCCGCCAGTTGATCGATGGTGATAAAACCCAAATTGTGGCGGGTATTTTGATATTTTCGACCGGGATTTCCCAGGCCAACAATCACATACATGCCGATTGATCTTTCTCCTAATCCTTTAATCAAAAAGCTTACTGATGGAATCGTTGGTGAACACCCGAAGCATAGCTTCTGCAAACAAAGGTGCTACCGACAAAATCTTCATAGAAGCAATCCTTTTTTCTTCTGGAATGGGCACCGTGTTTAATAGTACCAACTCATGAATGGGAGAGCTGGCCAACCGTTCGATAGCCGGACCGGATAAAATAGGGTGGGTAGCACATGCCATTACGGATTTGGCTCCCATTTCCATCAATGCAATGGCTCCATTTGTAATGGTTCCAGCTGTGTCAATCATATCATCCACCAACACGCAATTCATACCCTCGATTTCTCCGATAATATTCATGATTTCACTTTTGTTGGGCTCCGGTCTTCTTTTATCAATAATAGCAATGGGTACATTCAAGGGCTGCGCCATATTTCGCGCCCGGGTTACCGAACCATGGTCCGGAGAAACAATCACTAGGTCTTCGATGGCCCGATCTTTGAAATACTTCACCAGAATAGGAACTCCCAACAAATGATCCACCGGGATGTTAAAATAGCCCTGTATCTGAGCTGCATGCAAATCCATGGTCAGTACACGGTCTGCCCCCGCCGCCACAAGAAGGTCTGCCACCAACTTGGCGGTAATGGGATCTCTTGCTTTGGTTTTGCGATCCTGTCTGGCATAACCATAATAGGGGATGATGGCATTGATTCGGCCTGCGGACGCCCTTTTCATAGCATCAATCATTATGAGCAGTTCCATTAGATTGTTGTTAACGGGGTCGCACGTGGATTGAATGATATAACAATCAATACCCCGCACCGTTTCCCATAAGTTGACAGCGATTTCTCCATCACTAAAGGTGGAAACCGATGCCTTGCCTAAGGGCTTTCCCATGATGGAGGCGATTTCTTCCGCCAGTCCCAAATGAGAATTTCCCGCAAATACTTTGAAGTCCGCAAATGCCGCCTGTTTCATCTTTTTATTACACCTTCCCTTTCTTTTTCAACAAACCTCTTCTTTCCACCCAACCTTCGATTACCTTTCCTTTTGCTCTGGCAACATATAGCGCTCTTTTTGGTACATTGGTGGTAACCGTACTTCCCGCAGCGATATACGCCTCTTCCTCTACCGTTATCGGAGACAACAAATTGGTATTGCAACCGATAAAGGCACCATCCTTCACTATGGATCGATGCTTGTCCCGACCATCATAATTAACAAATATCACTCCGCACCCGATGTTCACATCTTTCCCCACATCAGAATCTCCGATATAGGTCAAATGAGATGCTTTGCTGCCATCCCCAAAAGAGGAGTTTTTAACTTCCACAAAATCTCCTATTTTACAGTGGTTCCCTACTTTACTTCCCGGCCTTAAATAAGCAAAAGGGCCGATTTTCGTACCGTTGCCCACTTCACTGTCTATAAGCACAGAAGCTTCCACTTCGGTTTCATCTCCGATAATGCAATCTTTAATCCGTGTATTCCCTCTAATCTGACACCCGAAACCGATGGATGTGGCCCCTTCCAATACCACATTGGGCCCAATATGGGTTCCCGAGCCGATGGTAACTTCCTTATCGATATAAGCTCGTTCCAAGTCTGTAAAACTCACACCCTTTTCTACCCATTTTTTGTTTCGAATTCTACGCTCTTCCTCAAGGGCCATGTGATCCTCGTAATTCATACCTTCCTCCTATAAAAAATCCTTTTCCAAGATCATCTCCCCAACTTTGTAAATATCCCCCGCGCCCATAGTAATAATACAATCTCCTTCTTGGGCATTTTGATATACAAAGTCGGCAATTTCCTCAAAGGTTTCAAAGTAATAGGCAAACCGACCCGGATTATGTTCTTTTATTTTTTCAACAAGGGTTTGAGAGCTGATTTTATATATGTTTTTTTCTCTGGCTGCATAAATTTCCGCCATGACCAAACAATCTGCATCATCAAAAGACTCCACAAACTCATCAAATAGAGCCATGGTTCTGGTGTAGGTATGCGGTTGAAACAAACACCAAAGGTTCTTCAATGGCATATTTCGAGCCGCACGGAGTGTGGCACGGATCTCCGTAGGGTGATGTGCATAGTCATCCACGATGACTACACCCCTGTCGGTTCGTCCTTGGATGTCAAACCTGCGTTGAGTTCCACGAAAAACTTTGAGAGTTTCTTTCATAGATTGAGGATCCACTCCCAATGTATGCCCGCAAGCAAAGGCAGCCAAAGAATTTAAAACATTATGTTCTCCGGGTACCGACAGTTCCATTTCCACTAGAAAATCTTCTCCATGGTAAAGATCATAGAGAGGATATCCGGCTTCAGTGAAACGAATATTCTTGGCCCAATAATTGCACATTTCTGTTAGCCCAAAGGTGATGACATTGGGAAGATCTTGGGTCACGGCTTTCACAAAGGGGTTGGAGTCCAGCGCTATAATGTACCCATCTTGAGGAACCAGATGGGCAAAAGTTTGAAATGATTTGGCAATATGGTCGATATCCTTGAAGTAATCCAGATGGTCGGAATCGATGTTCAAAATGATTTCAATCTTTGGCTTTAAGTTTAAAAAACTATCCATATATTCGCAAGCTTCTGTAACAAAATAATTGCCCTGCCCTACCTTTACATTGCCTCCGATTTCCGGAAGATTTCCACCTATTAAAATGGTAGGGTCTTTCCCTGCTTTTTCCAAAATTAAAGACACCATCGAGGTGGTTGTGGTTTTTCCGTGGGTCCCGGATACAGCGATGCTACTGGAATACTCCCCCATCAAGGTGCCTAACAAATCTGCCCTTGTAACGGCGGGTATCGACAACTCTTTGGCTCGAACCAACTCGGGATTGTCTTCTCCTACTGCTGCGGAGTAAACTACCAAATCAGCTCCTTCTACATTTTTTCCTCTATGGCCCAAAAAAACATTGGCGCCTTTTGATATGAGACGGTCTGTCACATCGGATTCTTTCATGTCCGAACCGGTGACTCGAAATCCCCGATTCATTAATATCTCTGCAAGAGCGGAAAGCCCGATTCCTCCGATGCCTATGCAGTGTATTTGTTTATGGTCCTCTAAATGATTCATCTTAACCTCCACTTTTTGCATAATTAGTATATCATATCAAAGGACCCATTTCAAAAATATTATCCACAATTGACATTTTTCAATTCAGCGAATAATATTGTATCAACACACTTTATCGTTCGCGTTTATGGAAAGGACTCTCCTATGAAACGAACCCATCGCGTGGGTAGTTTGATTAAAATTTTGTCGGACTCCCCCAACCAGACCTTTGGCCTCAAAACCTTTTGTGATCAGTTTGGAGCGGCAAAATCCAGCATCAGCGAAGACATCACCACCGCCAAAGAAATTTTGAGAGACAGCCAACTTGGTTTTATTGAAACCACACCGGGAGCCTCAGGCGGTGTTCGCTTTGTTCCTTACATATCGAACAAAGACACCTTGTTGCTTCAGGAAGAGTTATGCCAAAAACTCACGGATCCAAGCCGCCTCTTAGGAGGTGGATTTCTTTATAGTTCCGATTTAATGTTTGATGCACATTTAGTCAAAAGGCTGGCAACTATTTTTTCCAGAAAATTTCAAAACGCCGAGGCAGATTTGGTAGCCACTATTGAAACCAAAGGAATCCCGGTGGCCGTGATGACGGCTTTTCTTCTGAATCTACCCCTGGTCGTCATCCGAAGAGAAACGAAAATCAGTGAGGGTTCTACGGTTTCTATCAATTACTTTTCCGGCTCCTATGACCGTATTCAAAAAATGAGCATTGCCAAGCGGGCAGTTACTCCCGGATCTCGGGCTATTATTATTGATGATTTCATGAGAGGAGGCGGTTCTGTTAAAGGAATCTCCGACATTCTTTCAGAGTTTGACATCGAAGTGATATCTACCGGTGCGGTAATTGTATCCCAGGAGCCGGAGAAAAAAAAGATTGATAATTATGTCCCCATCGTATATATGGGACCTTTGGATGAGGAAAATCGAAAACTCACATTCTTTCCGAATAATCAGATTTTTTAGACGAAATTCTTGTAATTTGAACCCCTTTCTTGTATAATTACTGGGAAATACCGTGATTGCGGTGTGGACTTGGTTTACGCGGCAAAGAAAGGGTGGTAGTAAGTATGAACATTACGGATGTACGAGTGCGAAAAGTCAACGATGAAGGAAAGATGAAAGCAGTGGTTTCCATCACCTTCGACGAAGAGTTCGTTGTTCATGACATCAAGGTCATCGAAGGACAGAACGGGCTATTTATTGCGATGCCCAGCAGGAAAATGGGAGAAGGTGATTTTCGAGACATTGCCCATCCTCTCACTTCCGAAACCCGAAATCGCATCAAAGAAGCAATTTTTGCAGAATATGAAAAAGCGTTGGAAAACGCCGCGGCTATGGCAGCCTCTTCACCAGAGGTTCCTGGTGAAGATACGGAAGAAGAAGAGGAAGAAACAACGGAATAATTTTTATCATTCATACCGCCAGTAAAACCAACCAAAACCCCGCTTTCGGGGTTTTTCAATTTTCTTACCATCTTAATGCTCTTCCTGTTTAAGCCAAAGTTTAATCACTACCGGATTGTGATCCGAATACTGAAATTCATGGTCTAGGGTTTTCACTTCGACCACCTGGATGTTGGGAGAAACGGCAAACCCATCGATTACATAATATTGCGTTTCGGAATGCTGTGGATCATAGGGTCGATTCAACAACCGGCTGGTGGGGGTCTCTTCATCATAAAAAAACTCCCACTGATTCCAAAATTCTCTATCCACCTTTCCGGCCACAAAAGTTTTCGTATCTACCAAAGGATACTTTTCCGGATCTGCACCGGGGAATGTTTGATTCCAATCTCCTCCCGCTATTACATAATTTCCATTTTGCCATTCTTCCTTCATCAAAGAAGCCAGCGCCTGGGTCTGCGCTGCTCTGCCTCCACCATCATCATAGGCTTCCAGATGAAGGTTGATAAGCACTAACTTTTTGTCGGTCCCTGCCAAAGGTATGGTTTCTACCAGCAAACAACGTTTCAGTTGAGCTAATCGCACCGGCCATTTAAAAGAGCCGGGGAGAGCGATTCGAAAGGCAGATTCTATCGGGTAATGGTGAAAAATTGCCAAACCACTCTCGACTTTTCCCAGCATTCCAGGAATGGGAAATGGCACATAGCCGCACCGGAAATTAGTGGCGTAGAGTGAAGGTTTTTCCAGTTTGTCTTCCAAAAATTCTACCTGATCGACATAGTAGCTTCGCTTGGACACCCGATCAATTTCCTGAATCAACAAGATATCTGGATTTTCCTTCTCAATAGCAAGGACCATACCCTCCATGTTGCGATGAATGACTTGAGCAGAATCCGGATAAGACATCTTTCCCCCATCCATTACAAAATCCATTTCTTTAGACAAGGCTCCATACCCGATATTGAAGGATAAAATCGTGATTGGTTGCTCTATTTCCATTTGGGTTCCATTTTGTTCACCCGTCACCAACTTTTCTACCGGCCCAGGACGATACTCATTCACATGAAGCCAAAAAATGAGTATTCCAAAGGCCAAAATCAATATCCCTATAATTCCAAACAACCCACTCATAAATCGCCTCATTCTCTCCCCCATACACCATTGAGCACTGCTTTCCTTTGCTCTCCATTATATCTCAAAGTCCCCTTTCGGAGGAAAAAATAGTTTGGGTGCAGAAAAGAACTTTTCTGCACCCAAGGTCATGTTACTTGCTAATTATTTTTTGTACTGTCAAATAAAAGTAAAAGTAATTGAACTTTCTACTATTCGGCCGCTTCGGTTTCAAAACCGGCCCCCAGCCATCCTACTTCGGTTTCAACACTACCCATGCCAAAAGCCATGTTCAAAGCTTCGTATCCCAGAAGTCTCAAAATCCCTACAGTCTGAGATGCGGTATGACCTGTGTAACAATAAACCACGATGGTTTTGTCCATGGGAAGGTCTACAAGTGCTTCTTGCATCCCCGCCCCGAAAGGAATATTCATAGCACCCGGTACATGAGCTTCTGCATAATCAACAGCTTGTCGAACAGACAAAATGACATAATCGTCTGATCCGGAATCCACGATTTCTTTTACTTTTTCCACAGAGATGTTCTGATTTGCATAGTCGGTTCCATTATAGGAAGCAACGGTGGCAAAATAATCTTCTACTGCTGCTTTCAGATCTGCATCTACAGCATATACATCCGTAGGCATTGCTACTTCTTCCGTGCTCACATAAGCTTCAAAGCCTTCTGCTTTGGAAATTCCACGATTCCATCCGCCTCGGATATTGGTAATGGGTTTTCCGGCTGCGTTCAGCACAGAAGTAACCTGGGACGCAGTTTGCCCACTATAGCAATATACATATACAGGAACATCATCGGGAATGACTTCCAAATTGTCGGCAATCGCCGTGCTGGCGAAAGGCATGTTTACTGCGCCGGCCAGGTGGCCTTCTGCGTAAGCGTCTGCTGCTCTGGCGTCGATGATAAACATTTCATCTCCCGCATCAATTAAAGGCATTAAATCGGCCATTGCGATCATATGCATGTTCTCGGGATAATCGGCAAAATAGGCCATGGCAGCTTCTTCCACCACATTGACTTCAACTACATCTTCCGGTTCTTCAACTGGAGCTTCCGTTCCGCCACAAGCGGCGAAGGATGCGGCGATTAAAGCAACCACCAACATTACTGCAAATAATTTTTTCAATTTCATTGATTTCTCTCCTTCTTTATGATGCATCTTTTTTACTTGGCAACACCGCTGAACCTTCCGGCAAGTCTACAGGATTGTTGGAATTGCTGGACCACTCCAGATAGGCTCCGTCATAAATTTTAATGTTTCGATATCCTGCATTATACAAAGACAGGAACACCGGGGCTGCACGCATGGATGTTTGACAATACACAATGATTTCATTTTCCGGCCTCATTCCATTGTCGATGAAATCAATTCGAATTGTCTGTACCTTTTTGAATGTATTATCAGCATAGAAAACATTGGCGTAGTCCATCATGATGGACGACGGGATTTTGCCTTTTTCTATGTATTCCTGATCGGTTCTCACATCGAGCAAAATCACATTGGGATTTGGTTCATCCAACTGCTCCTTAATATCCCCAATGGTAGCAATATACATATCGCTCTTATCACTGGCCTGATATTGAGATGTTTTCACAGCGGGAACCTTGGTTGTAAGCTCCACCCCAGCCGCTTCAATGGCCACAATGCCTCCATCGATTACCTTGGCATTTTCATTGCCATACATCAGGAAAGACCACCAAAGTCGAGCAGCGCTCATACGGTCATTATCATAAATGTACACAGCAGCACCTTCTTCGATGCCTGCTTCACTCATGACATTTTCAAACTTCGATTTCGATGTCAACACATTGTCTACAGGAACAGAAATGACAATCTGATCTTTCACCACATTTACCGCACCTTCTACATGACCCTTTTTATAGTCTTCCGGCTTCTGCATGTCTATGACATAAAACGTCTCATCTCCCGCCAGCAATTCCGCAAAATCAGAAGCGCTGATGATTTGAGACTCCGTCTCCACATATTCAGATGGATTACAAGCGGAAACCGTGACTGCCAATAGAACCACCAGAAGTATAAGTGTTAATTTTTTAGCAATCAATCGCACAAGCTTTCTCCTCCTTTTATAAAGGCCTCCAATAACTTTGTTAGTAAACTGTCAATCTCATCATACAATACCGAGAAACGATTGTCTTATAATAATTTTTTATGCTACATATGATATTTTTATAGTTGAAAAAAAATTAACAATGTGAGATAGTTGGGAAAACAGTTGCTAAAAAAGAGGTTTTCTATTATGGCCGAAAATACTTTACGATTTCCCAGAAAGGAATCTTTCCTTCTGAATAAATCACTTTTCCTGCTGACAGCCTATTTTGTCGCATATTTTTTCTTTCACCTTCTTTTTCTTACCCAGTATCCCTTCATACATTCAGATGAATCCTGGTTATCCGGTCTAACAAGAAACATGGTTGAACAAGGAAACCTGGGGGTCACAGAAACCTTCTATGATATAAAGCCTCGATACCCCCACGCCATAAAATCCCTGTTTCATGTTTTTCAAATGCCGTTTTTCTTTTTGTTTGGCTACCAGATTTTTTCTTTTCGTTTGCTCTCTTTGTTGGCCTCCGTTTCCGTACTTCTGGTTTTCCATCAATTCCTTACTCGTTTGCTTCCTTGGGCCCCTTGGGAAAAAAACCTGCTGTTTACTCCTTCTTTTTTAGGAATGGTGGCATTATCTTGTTCCATTCAGTTTATCTATGCAGCCCACTTCGCTCGCCAAGAAATTCTACTCCTGCTTGCCTTGCTTTTGATCGCGAGTTTTCTCTATCAGGAAAAGATTGTGCCGGCAGGAGTAATTACGGGACTGTCCATCGGATTGCATCCCAATAGTTTTCTATTGGGGATGATGGGCTTGTTATTGCTTTTCCCCGGCCAGGCCAAAAAAAAGCGGCTCTCTGCTCCTTGGAAGCCTCTTTTTCTCTATAGCGGAATAACCGGTGGCTTGGCTTTCCTTTATATTGGGATGAGTCTCTATTTGGATCCTAAGTTTTTCTCCCATTACCTGGCCTACGGAAATAGTGAATTTGATATTACTGCCACCATCCCCTCCAAGCTAGGGGAATTTCCCTATTATTTGCAAAAAATATGGCACCAGGTAAGCGGCACTTACCATGTCCCCAATATCCGGTTTGAGCTGGTAGTTTTCGCCATCGCCCTAATATCGGCCCTTTTCCTTCTCATGTTTTGGAAAAAAACCGGCTTTCCAATAGAGCAAAAGGCACCTCTTGTCTTTCTTCTTCGAGGTCTTTTTGGGCTTTTTCTGGGCACCGTTCTCATCGGCAGGTACAATCAAACCAGCATTGTGTTTTTCTTCCCTCTATTCTTTGCACTTGTAATCCTTCTTACCGGTTTTTTTTGGCATCTGGGGAAAAAATATCTTGCCGGCAGCTGGAACATCTCTCTACTGGTGTGGATTCTCATCCTCACCATATCCTCCACCACCACAATAATGCCCTGGCTTTCCACCTCTTATTCCTACCAACGCTATTTGACGGAAATCAGCAAGGTGGTTCCTTCCGATGCCCGGGTTTTGGCCAATCTCAACAGCGAATACTATTTTTCCAACAATCATCTTAGAGACTATCGGAACTTATCTTACCTAAAAGAAAACCGCCAATCTCTTTCACGGTATCTTGAAAACAACAAAATCCAGTACATCATTTTATCCGATGAACTGGATTTGATTTACCAAAAGCGACCCACTTGGAATATGATTTACGGCAATCTCAGATATTTTGATGAACTGCATGAGTTTCTGGAAGAACACTGCACTTTGATTCACCAATTCCAGGACAATGTCTATGGAATCCGCATCATCCAATATATGGAATCCGACTTAGATTTTACCGTTTATATCTTCAAAGTAAATGATTTTGCCGGATAGTGCCCGGGCTTCTTCCAAATCATGAGTTACAAAAACAACGGTAAGGTTTCGCTCTTTCCATAGTTTTTTCAGAAGCTGATAGGCTCCCTCTTTACTTTCCCTGTCCAAACTGGAAAAAGGTTCGTCCATTAATAGAATGCGGCTTTCCATGGCCAACGCCCTGGCCAACGCTCCGCGTTGTTTCATTCCCCCGGAAAGCTGATGGGGAAAGTAATGATAGAATTCTGCCAATCCAACCGCTTCCAATGCTTCTCTCGCCTTGCGTTTCCCTTCTGAAGCCGTTACCCCTTTCTTCGCTTTTCGGATTGCATAATGTAAGTTGTCTCCCAGCGTCCGCCAAGGAAACAATTGATTGAAATCCTGATGAATCATAAAAATTTCTTTCCTTGGGGTCCCTCCTTCATGAAACCCTGCCATCACTTTCAACAAAGTGGTTTTTCCACAACCCGAAGGGCCAAGAATCGCCACAAATTCCCCTGCTTTCACTTCGATACTCAAATTCCTCAAAACATCCAGGATTTCTCCCTGGTGTTCAAAGGAAATATTTACATCTTTCAGTCGTATATCCATATGCTATACTCCTACTGCGCCGTGGGGTTCCATTTTCGTACCGTTTTTCTTTCCCACCATCGAAACATAATCGTCTCAACCAGGAATCCAATGGCAATAACCACTAAAATTCCAACAAAAAGCCCAGATGTATTCATAAAGGTGCGCTGCTTGAAAATGTACCACCCTATGCCACCTTTTAAGCCAATGGCTCCGAACACCATTTCCGCTCCAATCAGGGCTCTCCAACTTCTTGCAAAAGCAATTCTCAACCCGGATATGAAATACCCCAAAGCCGATTTCATACGGATTTCCCAAGTCATGGCCCAGCTATTCAATTCCATATTTCTCCCTATTTCCAAATAGATTGGAGGAACTGCAGAAAATCCTTCTGTTAAGTTGATCATGATGGGCCAGAGTGCAGAGTGCACGATAATGGCAATAATGCTGGCATCTCCCGTTCCAAACCATACGATAATTAATGGCAGCAATGCCAACGCCGGCAAAGGATGTCCTACTAATGCCAGTACCTTTCCCAGCCCGGCAATCAACAAGTATCGCTGTGCAGCCAAAGACAACACCAGCGCCAACAAGGTGGCAATCACCATTCCCATCACAATAACTTTAAGGGAGTAATAAATTTGATACAATAAATCCCCATTTAAAAGTGAATCCACCAGCGTGACTCCCACTTCTCCAAGGCTTGGTAACACAAGGGAAGAAACGCCACCCCATGTGGCGGAAATTTGCCAAAGAGCCAGAAAAAAAACTACCCAAAAGCCCATAATCCACTTTTCTTTCTTACTGGTTTTCGATTTCATCAATGGTCACTTCTTCAATAATAACAGGTGTTTTAATCAAGCCGAGGGCCAGCATTTGATCAGCCAATTTTTGAAGGCCCACCAGCCGGGTGGAATAAATAGTTCCCTGGTAGGACATTTGTTTCAGCAGCTCTTCCTGGGGAACTCCATAAATAGGAGCCAACAAGCGGGAGGCTTCTTCCATGTTTTCGTTTATATAATCTATAGCTTCTTTTAAAGCGTCCAAGATGGCTTCATAATAATCCGGATGTTGCTGGTAGAACGCCTCCAAGGTGACCCCGGTAATAAATGTGAAGGGCCCTCCCATAATCTCTTCTCCTGTTACAATAACATGCATCCCCTGATCCAACTCTTGCCCCAAGTAGGGCGGCGTAGAAAAATGGGCTACGATTTCCGTGTCCGCCATTAATGCATCCATGGCATCGGGATGAGATAAAGATACGATCTGGTTGTCAAAATAATTTGGATCTCCAAAGGCTTGTTGGCTGGCAATGCACAATAGGATGTGTTGGGTAGAACCCGGCGATAAAATGGCAATCCGGTCCCCAGGGCCAATATCTTTCAAGGTTTTTATGTCTTCCCGGTCCGTCACAAGAGCCACTTCATTAAAAGATAATCCTGTGGCGTATTTCCACTTCATACCGTTGTCCAATCCCACTAAAACCGGCGCCGGGCCCATAAACCCAAAATCCACTTCGCCCGCCACCATAGCTTCCCTTATGGGCGTTGGCCCTCCAAATTGTTTCCATTCAATGGTCACTTCAGGCAAAGCTTTTTCCAACAGCTGTTGCTCTCTCATCACTTGCAGCGGCGCATAGGCCAGTCCGTATTGTTCTGCAATCCGAATGGTGGGCTGTTTTTCTCCGGAACCGCAACCCGTTCCCAGAGCCACCAAAATCATACATATCAAAATACAGCTCACATCTCTTAAAGTCTTTTTCATAACACTCGATACAAATTCCTTCCCTTTTCATCCAAGACTTGAAATCTTTCCTGAAACAATTTCACTGAAGGTTCCACCGGGCCTTCCGGGTTTACCAGCACACAGTGTCCCAGACGCTGTGTCGCGTTTTCCGCCGCCCCTATCCAATCTCCAATTTTGTAATTATATCCCACGTCCACTACATAGGGGAATTTCATCACCTGCTCTTCCGGAGTAATCCAATGAATTTTTCCCGGGGAAGCAAATAGCAATTGTACCGATGCCGTTCCCGCCACACTGGAAAAATCATACCCTTTTAAAGGCTTCAGCGAGGGGGTTTCCCCCAAAGCTCCTAAAATAACACTTTCCAAAATGTCAAACCCGGTTAATAAGGGAATGAATTGATCTTCAAAGGCCCCTCCGATCCGGCAAGCCACCTCGTTGACCAAAAGCCCCTTCTCTCCTAATAGCAATTGAATATAAAGGGGCCCGTGGGTGATTTGAAAGGCTTTTTGAACTTCTTTGGACATTTGGACTATGGCTTCGGTCCATAAATGGTGTTGGCTGGGAAACCGATGACCTCTGGCAATTCCAATATGTTTTCCTTCTTCCAAATGCAAACGGTCTGTGATGGACAACACTGTAAGCTCCTCTTCCCAAACCCAACCGCTTACCGTAATCTCCTGGGAGGGGTAATATTCTTCGAGAAGGGCTTCTTTTTCTCTGGAATGGGATAAAGTTAAAGGCAGATGGGCCACCACTTCTCCAGGGGACTCCAACCGAAAGACTCCCCTCTGTCCTTGGGAATCCAGGGGTTTTAGCACCACCGGCCCTGAGAATAAAGGTAAACCAAATACGGGGGAATTCCCTTCTGAAGACAGAGAAACTAATTGCCAATCGGGCGTGGGAATTCCGGCCTTTTCCAAACACTTCTTCATCCACTTCTTATTGGTTACCGCCCGGGCTTGAGGTACGGTCAACCAACTGGGGAGTTTCAGGGCCTCCGCGACTATGGCAGCAGTCAACACCGGTTGGTCGGTACCCATGGTCATAACTCCATCAACGTTCCATTGTTTCGCTGCTTGGACACATGCTTTCGGGTCAAATGTACTGATCTTTAAATGCTCATCCTCTTTTCCCAGGCCCAGAGGCTTCTCGCCATAATCTGCCACCAACATGCGAATTCCCATGTTTCTTCCTTTTTTTATGCCACTTCGTTGGCATTGGGCCCCTCCCAAAAGGAGGATTTTTTTCATAACACTCCTCTCAGTATTTTTTCCATCCATAGTGATACCATATTTTCACATAAAGTTGTACCAATTTTTTGATTGAATAGCTGGAAACCCCCACACTTCTTTTTCGATAAGGATAAAAAAGATTGCTAGCCTGAATGGGTTGTTGAAAAGCCTCCGCAGAAAGATAAAAAAAGGGCCGGCTTGAAGCAGCGAGTCTTTTTGCCAGTGTTCCGGTCATAATACGATATGCACTTACTTTTACATCTTTTGGAACATGAAGCACTTTCTGAAAAAGAAGATCTCTCAAAGCACTCCCCAAAATTCGGATGAAAAAGGGCCGTTCTCCCGAACTCCATTCCGGTATTCCATATACCAAATCGTAGCCTTCTCTCAATTTACTAATCATTTCGGGAATCCATTCCGGAGAATGTTGTCCATCATCATCCATGGTAACGACGCTTTCCGGCATGACCTCGATTCCTTGAAGTCCCCTCCTCAGATTCTCTTGCTGTCCTACGTTTTCTTGAAAGCAAAGCACATTGATGTCCTTGTTTTCGGAGGCCATTTGGTTAAGAACTTGTTGACTGCCATCCCGGCTGCCATCATCCACCAAAAGAAATTTATAGCAAATCCCATGCTTTTTCAGCACTTCTCGAGCTTTATCCAAAAGCAAGGGCAAATTGTTCTTGCCATTGTATGTAGAAATCAATATAAGCAATTTATCTTGGCTCATACCCTCGTGGCCCTTTTCACCAATCGTTCCACCACATAGTCTATTTGTTCTTCCGTCAACAAGGTATGTATAGGAAGACGCAACAAGGTGTCCCCCACCGTTCTACTGATGGGCAAATCCTCCGGGGCATACCCCAGCTTTTTCCCCATGGGAGACAAATGCAAGGGAACAAAATGTGCGCGGGCATCAATTCCATCCTCCAGCAAACCTCTTCTTAACTTTTCTCTCTCTTCATGATTCGGACAAAGAAGATAATAGAGGTGGTAATTGGGAGATGCTTCTTCAGGAATCTCCATCAACTGAAACCCCCGTTGAGGAAGCCCGGCCAAATAAAATTGATCCTGATACCTTTGAAAAATGGATTTCCGAACTTCTGTGATATGGTTTGCCGCTTGCAACTGTGACACCAACAATGCCCGATTTAAGGATCCCAAGACATAATTGGAACCTCCACATTGCCATGCATAAGAGGAAACCTCTTTACGGAGAAATTGACTCTTATTGGTGCCATTCTCCCATAGAAGAGAAGCCCCAAATCTCATTGCTTCATCCTTAAAGAGAAAAGCGCCTCCCTCACCACAAGAAAAATTCTTGGTATGATGAAAGCTGTATGCACCATAATCTCCAAGGGTTCCCAGCCATTGATTTTTATATTTTGCATGAACCCCTTGGGCGCTATCTTCTACCACAGTAAAGCCTTGCAAGAATGCCCATTCTAATAAGGCGTCCATGTCGCATGCAATTCCGCCGTAATGGGCAGCTACCACGCCCCTGGTCTTTGGAGACACCCAGCGCTCTAGCTTTTCCGTATCAATGTTCTGAGTTTTTCCTTCAATATCACAAAAAATCGGGGTCCCTCCGGCCAACAACACTGCATTGGCGGCGGATGGGAAAGTAAAAGAGGGTATAAGCACCTCATCGCCTGGCTTAAGGTTCATCAACCGGAACGCCATCTCTAACGCCGCGGAGGCGGAAGTGGTCCATAAAACATGAAAAATCCCATAGGTTCTTTGAAACAATCGGGTTAAGCAAGCCGCCGCCTTTCCTTCGTCCGCAAGATTCTCATCGTAAATCACTTGCCGAACAATGTCCATTTGATTTTCCGGCTGATGCCGTTTGTAGAATTCAACTCTCATACCCACTGTTTTCTCATTTCCAGGGACTTATTGCGTGGCTAATTATATTATACCGTTCTTTCCTTTGTCAACATATGGTATAATCTCAGAAGAACTGAAAGAACTTATTATTTCCCCTCTAGGAGGTCTTGTATGAATGTACTCGTCACCGGTGGTGCCGGATTCATCGGCAGCAACTTCATTTATTACTATCTAAAAAACCATCAGACCCATTCTTTGGTATGCATTGACTCCATGACTTATGCGGCCAACCCGCTTACCTTGGACGAAGCCAAAAAAAATTCTCATTTCACCTTCATTCATGCCGACATTACCAATCGAGAAGAAATATTTGAAATCTTCCGCCGGGAGCGATTTGATGTTATAGTAAATTTTGCAGCAGAAAGCCATGTGGATCGCTCTATTGAGGACCCTTCCATTTTTCTTAAAACCAATGTGCTGGGAACACAAAACTTGATGGACGCTGCCCGAGAAACTCAAGTAAGTCGGTTCCATCAGGTCTCCACCGACGAAGTCTACGGAGACTTGCCTTTGGACCGACCCGATTTATTGTTTACTGAAAAAAGCCCGATGCATGCATCGTCTCCCTATGCAGCCTCCAAAGCAGCTGCTGATTTGCTGGCCTTATCTTATTATCGAACCTACCGTTTTCCCGTAACGCTTTCCAGATGTTCCAACAACTACGGTCCCTACCAACATGTAGAAAAACTCATCCCGCTTATGATTGTGAAAGCGTTAAGCCAGCAACCATTACCCGTATATGGAACCGGCAAGAACATTCGAGACTGGCTTCATGTAGAGGACCACTGCTCTGCATTGGACACCATCTTATTCAAAGGAACTCCGGGCGAAGTCTACAACATTGGAGGCAACAACGAACGAACTAATTTAGAAGTGGTAAAATCCATCCTCCGTCAACTCAACAAGCCGGAGTCTCTTATTGAATTTGTACCCGATCGGCCCGGCCACGACCTTCGGTATGCCATCGATGCCGGCAAAATGAAAAGAGACTTGGGTTGGGAACCCAACACCCCCTTTGTCCAGGGAATCCAAGACACAGTCCGTTGGTATCTGAATAACACCTCCTGGTGGGAAACCATCTTGCCCTTCGAACCAGCTAAACCGACAGCTTAACATGAACCGAACAGGAGAGAAAATGATTATAGATTGCTTGGGAGATATTTGCCCCCTCCCCATGATGCGGTTCCAACAAATCGAAGGGGCCATAATCGCCGGACAAGCCGTCAAAATCGTCACGGACCATAGCTGTGCTTCTGAAAACCTGATTCAATATTGTAAGAACCGAGGGTACTCTTTTTATGTGGTCGAACCCATCTCCGGAATCTGGGAAATTTATGTAAATTACCCCGCCGATGAAAACACCTTGGAAGAATGATAAAAAAACCTTCTGCCTATGCTTAACAGAAGGTTTCTTCAACGATTTCTTCAAGGTAATGAACAATTTCCAAAGGCACATCTCCATACCCATCCGTTTCCTTGTGAATCATATACAAATCGCAATTGGTCTCCATGCGAGGAATCTCTATAATTTTGAGTTGCTTTAGATACAACTCTTTTTTTATGGCCATGTAGGGCAGGAATGCAAACCCCAATCCGGCAATCACAGATGCCTTCACTGACTCGGTAGAGTCCAAATTCATCAGTATGTTAAAACCGTCCAAATCTTTCCCTATTTTTTTTAAAGCCTGCTGGAGAATGCGGCGATAACTGAATTTTTCAACCAGCATAATCAATTGCTTCTGCTCCAATTCTTCTATAGAAATTCTATCCTCTTGATAATATTTTTCTGAACAAACCAGATGAATTCTATCGGAATACACTTTCTTGCAAAAAATTCCATCGATGTCCACCGGGCCTACTACAAACCCGATAAACCCATTGCCCTCTTTAACTTTTCGAATCACTTCCAAAGAAGTCATGCTCGACAAAGAGAAATTGTATCCGGGAAATTTTTCGCTCATTTTGTGGACACTGCAAGGCAGTGCATATTGGCCTACCACAGGAGATGCCAAAATTCGTACTGTGCCGGAATGCTGTTTCAAGTTTCCCAATTCTTCTTGCATTTCATCGTATGCGGAGATGATTTGATGAAAATATTTCTGAACCATTCTGCCTGCTTCTGTTAACTCAATGCCTCGGTTACTTCGTTCAAAAAGCTTAACATCCATCTCTTCTTCCAACTTCCGCATCTTCTGACTTAACGCAGGTTGAGAAAGGTGGCTTTCCTCAGCCACCTTGGAAATGCTCTTTTCCGATGCGATTCGGTCAAACAAAATCAATTGATCCAACTGCATATTTTTCTCCCCCAGCAGGGTTTATTTGATAATTTTTTATCATAACTATTTGCTATATTGTATAACAAAACGCTATGATTGTGCAAACAATTTCTATGTTACAATATTCACAAGTAAACTGTCAAAAACTTAACAATTTGAAGTCGTTACTGTAGTAAGGAGGAACCTATGTCAGAGGAGAATAAAACAATTCAACGCTCTAGCTCCCGGGCTCCCAGAAAACCGAAAAAAAGTCAAATTCCACTTGGATTTTTGCTTTTTATTGCCATGGTAATTGTAGGGATCGCCCTTAGTTTCAAATCTACCAACCTTGGCCTCTTCTGGTTATTTGGCGGCCTGTTTGGATTTGTTCTCCAGAAATCAAGATTCTGCTTCACCGCTTCCATGCGGGATCCCATCTTGACTGGCGGTACATCCATTACCAGAGCTGTGATGGTGGCCTTGGCCATCACCACCATCGGATTTACTGCCATCAAATACGGCTATTACATCAATGGCCTGGACATCCCCGGAATGAGTTATGTGGTGCCGGTAGGCCCGGCAACCATCATAGGCGGAATCATGTTTGGTACCGGAATGGTTATTGCCGGAGGCTGTGCTTCCGGAACCTTGATGCGAGTGGGCGAAGGATTTCAAATGCTAATGATTGCGTTGTTATTTTTCGTAGTTGGCTCTCTCATCGGAGCTCATCATTTCGGCTGGTGGAAAATCAATTTTATCTCCCATAGCCCCGAAATTTTCCTTCCGGATTATTTAGGATGGGGAGGCGCATTGCTGGTACAACTGCTTGTCATCGCAGGGATATATATTTTTGCGGACAAATGGCAAAAGAAAAAAGTTGGCAGTGGAGAAGCCGGTCACTAAAAAGCTTTTTAGAGATCGCTTCTTGCCAAAAGTCGATGTTCGTTTACAAATAATTGTTATACCATGATTTCACTCAAATAAAGAAAGGAAAAGTAAAATGAAAGAATTCGTATTGGATTGCATGGGCGAAGCTTGCCCCATCCCTTTGGTAAAAGCTCAGAAAAAGATGGAAGAAGTTGAAACAGGAGATGTTGTAATCGTGCAATGTGACCACAGTTGTGCCATGAAGAATGTTCCGGAGTGGGCTCGAAATGCAGGCCATAATGTGGAAATCGATGAAGTAGACGATGGCGAATGGGAAATCATCATAGAAAAATCCGTCTAATTCATGTTCATGTTTAGATAGACCTGATATCGTTATGAAAGGCGGTGACTCACACTTTGAAACAGTTTTTTGATAGGCTGGGGAAAAATGAATACTATGTTGCAGTCTTTAAGAATCCCTTCAGCTATGTAACTGGGGCCATTTTGCTTTCGATCCTCCAAATCGCTTTATTTGCTTATTCCGGAAATCCTTGGGGGGTGTCCGGGACCTTTGCAAACTGGGGTGCCTGGATTTTCGAAGCAGTAGGCGGCAATGTGGACAAATGGTACTATTTCTCATCCCCCGGTGCACAAGCCACCTTAGAGGCCGGTTTTCTGAACCATACGGGAACCATGTCCAATTTGGGTATTATCTTTGGCGCACTCTTTGCTACCCTCATGGCTTCCCAGTTCAAAATTAAGAAAATCAAATCGGTACGCCAGGTAGTGGCTGCGGTCCTAGGTGGCTTATTGATGGGATACGGAGCAAGACTTGCATACGGTTGTAATATTGGTGCTTTCTACAGCGGAATCTCATCCCTGTCCCTTTCCGGATGGGTGTTTGCCCTGAGCCTGCTAGTAGGAGCTTTTATTGGAAGTAAATTGTTGACAAAATTCTTTATGTAGTCCTTCCCAAAAGGATGTTAGGATTTTGGTGATTAATAGCGAACCCTAAAGGAAAGGCGAGAGAGATGGAAAAAAGAACGGAACAATACGATGTCGTAATCATCGGCGGGGGTGCTGCCGGGTTGACCGCAGGTATTTACTGTGGTCGAGCCAGGCTCAAAACACTCATCATCGAAAAGGCGTTGGTTGGCGGCTTGGCTACCTACACCAACGAAATTGAAAATTATCCGGGTTTTCCCGAAGGATCCACCGGTTTAGGCCTTATGGAACTGTTTCAAAAACAAGCCAAAAAGTTCGGAGTGGATTTCAAAGGAACCGATGTGAAAGGTGTTCAACTGGAAGGAGAAACCAAGGTGGTAGAAACCTTCCGCACCAACTATGAATGTAAGGTGGTAATCGTTGCTTCCGGCGGCAAGCCCAGACTGACGGGAGCAAAAGGGGAAGATATTTTCCTCTTTGATAAAGGAATCTCCTTCTGTGCTACATGTGACGCAGCAGCCAACACGGACAAAACCGTTATGGTTATCGGTAGTGGAGATGCGGCCATCGAAGAAGGTATGTTCTTAACCAAATTTGCTTCCAAGGTGATCGTTTCAGTTATGCATGATGAAGGCATTATGGACTGCAATGAAATTGCCAAGGGCCAAGCTCTTGACAACCCCAAAATGGAATTCATCTGGAACACACTTCCCGAAGAATTTGTAGGCGATGACCATTTGAATGGCGTAGTTCTTCGGAACACGAAAACCAACGAACTAATTCATGTCCCCGTGGACACTTGTTTCCTGTTTATCGGATACCTTCCCAACACGGAAATTTTTGAAGGCATCCTTGATATGAGCAAAAACAAATATGTCATCACCAATGAAAAAATGGAAACCAATATGCAGGGGGTATTCGCTTGCGGAGATGTACGAGACAAATGGTTAAAACAAGTTGCTACCGCTGTAGGTGACGGAGCCATCGCTGGCTACGGTGCTGAAAAGTATATTGCGGAAAGCGAGATTTTCCATGATCAAATCATGGGATGTGAAACGGATGGCCTGGTTTTCCTGTGGAATGCGATCATGCCGGAATGCAGATGTTTACTACCCATGATTGAAGCATTCGAAAAGGAAAACAAGGAAAAAGTGAAGGTCACCAAGGTAGATGTATATAAGTCCAAAGGATTGGCAGATCGATTGAATGTATGTGATGTTCCTGCCATAGTCCACATTAAGGACAATTGCGTCAAAGAGGTGGTTTTACAAGACATCACAAAGGAAAAACTGGAACAACTGCTCAAAGGATAAACCTCTTGTTCAACCCATTGAGGGGGCAAGGTTTTTCAACAAACTTTGCCCTTTTTCTTTCCCCCAAAACCCCTCTGTTTTCTTCGGGTTTTAGGTTGACAGAAGAAGCCCAAAATGGTAGTATAGATTTTGCGATGTGAATCGTATAAAAGGTATGGCGGTGTAGCTTAGCTGGCTAGAGCGTCCGGTTCATACCCGGAAGGTCGGTGGTTCAAGTCCACTCACCGCTACCATAATATGGGCGCTTAGCTCAGCTGGGAGAGCATCTGCCTTACAAGCAGAGGGTCATAGGTTCGAGCCCTATAGCGCCCACCAAATGGGGTCCGGTAGTTCAGTTGGTTAGAATGCCAGCCTGTCACGCTGGAGGTCGACGGTTCGAGCCCGTTCCGGATCGCCATTTTTAAAAAAATATCATGGTGGGTATCGTCAAGTGGTCAAGACCCAGGGTTGTGGCTCCTGTATGCGAGGGTTCGAATCCCTCTACCCACCCCATTTATCACAATGGGGTATAGCCAAGCGGTAAGGCAACGGATTCTGATTCCGTCATTCGAAGGTTCGAATCCTTCTACCCTAGCCAAGTAAGGGTTTGCCGGATCCGTTCCGGCATTCTGGCGACATAGCCAAGTGGTAAGGCAGAGGTCTGCAAAACCTTTATTCCCCAGTTCAAATCTGGGTGTCGCCTCCAAAAAAACCAGTACCTGAAAAGGTGCTGGTTTTTTAATTCGCATTGCTTTGGTAAGCCTAGGACAAAACTCTCCAGATCAAATAGGAAATCACAAACAAAATCATTATAAAAACAAAGATTTCCAACAAGTGGGAACGAATGCTTTCCTTGAACCTTCGAACAAACTCTGTCATGCTGGAACCGGAAGAATAAGAAACGGAAACAAAGATGTATAGAATCAATGCATACAATCCCAACACCACGATAACTAAGGCCACCCCTGTTACAAGGAAAGTACTCTTCAAAACTGTCCAGAACATTCCTAGCCCTCTTTTCTATTAAAGCCACTCCCGTTCATCATCCAAAACACGAAGCAAATCACTGAACAACCCATATCCGGTCTGCAAAATCTCAGGATTATGTTCCACAATGGATAATTTACCCATTAAGTCGGTTGAAATCGACACCATCGATGAGGTTCCATGGATACTGCCATAGATACTGTCCTTTGGAACAAGAATCGGTTTTACCCTCCCTCGAACTTGCTTTCCCTCTCGCCATCCACTGCATATGAGCTTGAAAACTTGATTGTGTTTCTTCGCTTCTCTTATTTGCTCCGGCGTAATTCCCAAAATTCCCTGCCGTTCTATTTGCAGAGGATTTATTTGGGCATCCATTAATACATTGAGCAAAGCCGATACTTTTGCGGCCGCATCCCACCCTTCCAAGTCCAAGGAAGAATCCTCTTCCATAAATCCTCGTGCTTTACCCTCTGCTAAAATTTCCTGATAGTTCTTCCCCGACCCCAGTTCCTCTAAAACATAGTTGGTAGTGGAATTTAAAATACCTTCCACCTCCGTCACCTGACAAAAGGCCAGCGTTTTTTCAACTAGATTGAACACGGGCGTTCCGTCCATCACCGTGGTTTCGTAATAAAACCGGCAACCTTTTTCAACAGCCAGGTTCCTTAGCCTGGAAAAATCCCAAGCGATCGGTCCTTTGTTGGCTGTAATCACATCTTTACCGCGTAACAACGCTTTCTCCACATGTTGAATGGCTGGTTGTCCTGAAAAAATATCCAAGGGAGTCATCTCAAACAGTAAATCGTAATCTGCCTTTTCCACCATTTCCATTGGAGACCATTCTGCCCCTTGATTGGGTAGCCCCTCGGGCCACCCTTTTGAGGTATAATCATACTCCAAAAGATCTGCCAATGAAATTCCTTCCGGCTGGTAAAGAGTTCTTCGAGACCGTGTGGAAATGCCCACTATCTGAACATCCATCCCTTTGGTTGACTCCAAAACGCTTGCTTTATCCAACAGAAGTTGTGAAAAAGCGCGGGCCGCATTTCCAAAACCCAGAAAAGCCAGCCTACATTTCTTCGCCATTAGTCACCTCGAACAAAATCGCCAACTACTTGAACCACTCGATTTATTTCCTCCGGAATATTATAAGGAGCCAATCCGATTCGCAATAGCCCTCCGGTTTCGGTGAGATTCAGTACATTACGTATGGTTTCAATCGCATAATAATCTCCATCCCATACAAAAAGGCCCCGTTCCCCCATATATTCGGCCAGTTTCTGCATATGATATCCTTCAATTCGAAAGGATACGGTGGAAGTTCTGGGATGGCCCGCTCCCGGGCCATAGATTTTGAGACCTGGAATTTTGGGAAGCTCTTCTCTCATGACCTGAGCCAATTGCTCTTCATATAAATCAATGGCCAACATGCCGGCCACCACATTTCTTCTTCTTCCGGTAAGGCCTTCGATCTCCTCTGTAAAGTAAGAAGCATGACGTTCTCCGATGTCCGCAATGAACTCTACGGCTTCCACCGCTCCTGCGGTCAGCTCCATGGCTTGCGTGCCGGTTTCAAATTTGTGAGGAGTTTCTTCATTATCATAGGCCATTACCCGCAAAGACCGAATACGTTCTCCCAAATCCTTTTGAATATACATCACCCCCAAGTGCGGGCCGAAAAATTTATAGGCAGAGCATAACAATACATCGACTCCAATCTCTTTTACATCAATGGGCTTGTGGGGAGCATAATGAACCGCATCCACTACCACCACGGCCCCATACCCATGGGCTTCTTGGATAACCTTCTTCACATCTGTGATGGTGCCGCAAGAATTGGCTGCCCAATTTACCGCAACAATTTTCGTTTTATCTGATAATTTAGACAGGTAATCATCGAAATCCAGGGTAATGGTATCTGTGTGAATCTTTACACTTTTCACCACCATTCCAAAATCTTCCAAGGTACGCCATGGAGAACGATTTCCTTCGTGGTCGATGTCCGTGATGATAATTTCATCCCCGGGTTTCAAATCCCTTGCCAGCCCCATGGCCAGTTTGAAATTAATTGAAGTAGTATTTTCACCGAAAGCCACTTCTTCTTCCTGACAGCCGAAAAAATCTGCAAACACCTGCCTTGCATGCAAAAACATAGCATCACTTTCTCTGGAAGTAACATAAGAACCTCCTGCGTTGGCATTGTGATAATAAAGGTATTCTGCAATCTTATCTACCACCCTCTTGGGAACCTGCGTCCCTCCCGGTCCATCCAGAAAAGCAGCCGCATAGCCATTCACCGTTTTGGACATGGCGGGAAACTGTTCTCTTACATAATCCACATCAAATTTAAATTCCATGATTTCTTGTCCCTCCATTTATTATTCCACTACTTATTTTGATGCCTTTTTATTTTTTTCGTAGTGGTTTTGATAAATTCTTCTCTTCTTACCGAAAAATTCCGCACCCTCTTATATATTGGGAGTTTTTCGTTGATCTCTCCAATGACTTTTTTAATGAGCGCATGAATTTGCCCTTCATCCAGGTTCTCACCAAATTCCTCATAAATCACATCATAGTCCGGCCTCACTTGAGCACTCACCAGGGTGTCTTCATTATTATCCAGCAATCCATGAACCAGGCTTTCCTGAATGTACTTATTGCGATTAATATAGTACTCCACTTCCTCAGGATAGATGTTTTTTCCCGTCTTGGTAACAATGACATTCTTCTTTCTGCCGGTAATATACAGCCAACCATTGTCATCCAAAAATCCCAGATCTCCCGTGTAAAACCACCCATCCTTCAGCACCTCTTCCGTTTTGTCCGGCAAGTTATAGTACCCCATCATCACATTGGGCCCGGCATAGAGAATTTCACCAATCTGATCATCGTCCTTATCAACGATTTGAATGGCACCACTATGAACACATAAGCCCACGGACCCGGCTTTTTTATAGGTGTCGCTAAAATCAGGAGTTCCGCTAATCAGGGGAGAACATTCCGTCAAACCATATCCCTGCAACACTTTTAACCCCAGATCTTCAAATCCTCGAATTACATTTGGATCAATAGGCGCAGCTCCTGAGACAATCATGCGCAGATTTCCACCAAATTTTTTATGGATGGCCTTAAATAGCTTTTGACTCATGTCCAAACCCATTCCCTTTAAACTCTTATTCCATTTAATGGCTTTTCGAAGTTTTTTGGCTTTTCCGGTTTTCTCAGCCTGCTTCCAAATCTTATCGTAAATGGATTCGAAAATCAAAGGCACGCCCACCAAAATAGATACTTTGGCTTCTTCCATATTTTTAGCAATGTATTTCAAACCCTCGCAAATGGCAATGGAGCCTCCCGCGTACAAAATCATCCCTGTACCCATGGTGGATTCAAAGGTGTGGTGAATTGGCAAAATGGAAAGTGTGCGATCTGTTTCCAGCACATTTACAATGCGACTGCCATCTAAAATATTAGAAACGATATTATGATGACAAAGCATAACTCCTTTGGCAACATCCGTAGTCCCCGATGTAAACAAAATCATTTTCATCTCATAGGAATCAACAGCGGTGTCTTGGAAGGAATGATCCCCGCCCTCTAAGAGTACACATCCTTTTTCCAACCATTCCTTAAACGGGATGACTGCCCCTTCTTGATCCGGCTCCTTTTCATAAGCCTTCATCTGGATTTTATGCTTCACTGGAAACTCTTGAAAATAACTGCTATAAGTATCCGTGAAAAACACCGCCTCACAAGCCGCTGTCTTCATCAGATTGTGAATTTCTACTTCATTGAGTTCTTTGTCTAATGGAACAGCCACGCCCACTCCATTGACAATGGCATAGTAGGCCACCAACCAAGAATAGCAGTTTTCACCGATGATGGCGATTTTAGCATCCTTCAACCCCATAGCCAGCATCTGGGTACCCAGCGAATCAATGTCCTTTTGGAACTGATTATATGTAATTTCCCGATAATTTCCACCCTTTTCATCTTTAACCAAAAAAGCAGCATTTTCTCCAAAAAGGCGCACACTATCCTGCAGCATTTCCTTCAGATTAGCCATTTGTCTTACCGGGTATGTCTTATGATCTTTTTCCATAATGATTCTCCTCTAATCTTGTCTTGTCCCCGGATAATTGACCGCCGGGTTCCTTTTATGAGCTGTTCGCCAGTGATGGCCCTTAATAATATCCACTTCGTCCGGATGCCCTTCTCCCGTTTTCATATATCGATCAATGGCCTCATAGGTTACCCCCATCTCCACTTCGTCCGTCTGCCCTTCATAAAGCCCTGCAGAAGGAGCTTTGCTGATGATGGAAGCGGGTGCCTTTAGGTATTCTAAAAAAGGATAAATTTCCGATGCAGTAAGGTCGCTAATGGGGTTGAAGTCATATGCGCCATCTCCCCACTTGGTAAAATATCCGGTGTATCTCTCACTGGCGTTTCCCGTTCCCGCTACCAATCGGCCTTCCGACTGGCCGATTAAGTACAGGGTAGTCATCCGCAACCGGGGAGCAATGTTGGCAATAGCACTCTCGGTGCATGCTGCCGCTTGACTGGCAGCCTCCAGTACTACTTGCTTGGCAAGCGTCAAATCAACCTCACGGCTCTCAATTTGGAAATTCGCCGCCAAAGCTTTTCCATCCTCCAGATCCTCTCTGAAATTTCTTTGGGACTGGCACGGCATGATGATTCCCACCGTATTCGTGCAAGCCATTTTACACAAAATCCCTACCAAAGCGCTGTCTTTGCCACCACTGTTGCCAAAAATAATTCCTTTGGCCCCACTTTCTTTAAGTATCTCTTTGATAAAAGCCACTCTTTTTTCTACTTCCTGCTGATAATTCAAAACCGCATCTTCTCTCATCTTAAAATCTTGTCCTTTCTTTATAGACTATAATAAAAAACCAGCCCGCCATACTGTTTGAATCGATAAAGCCCTTCCCCGGCTTTCTCCACAAGAAACTCCAATTTTTTTCCCGGCTCCACAGTTCTACTCAATAAAAGCTCCCTCTCTTCCCCTGCATTGACAAGCACCAAAAGCTCTCGCTTTTCATCTCTTCGCAAAAAACCGAAAAGGCCGGCTTCTCCTATATATGGAGCATACTCCAAGCTTCCAATGTTTTCAATACTTCCTCTAAACTCTAAAACCTTTCGGTACCTTTCATGAATTTCTTTGTCTTTTTTCGCTTCTACAAAGCACATTCGATTATAGGGTTCTTTTCCACCCATATACCCCAACTCGTCCCCATAATATATGCAAGGAATTCCAGGCATAAATGCCCAGACCAACAATGCAACCATGTGTCTGGATCTGGTTTCTTCGTCCCCAAAGCTACCTTCTCCCAAAGCCGTCATGATTCGAGGAGTGTCATGGGTGCTGAGAATATTCATCAGATTTCCGAAGGCATTTCTGGGATAGTTCTCCCAAAGCTTGTTAACACACTTCGCCATGATTTCTCCACTATGGCTTTTCGTCAGGTATTCCACCAACCCATCCTTCAACGGGTAATTCATTACGGAATCCAATTGGTTTCCTTTAAAATACCGGCGCTTCACTCCATAAGCCACTTTGTTGGAAGCATCTTCCCAAACTTCCCCCACAATACAACCATCTTCTTTTTCCTCCCGGACGGTTTTTGCCACCACATCCAGGAATTCATCTGGCAGTTCATCCGCCACATCCAGTCGAAATCCGGAAGCACCGGCACGCATCCATGTTCGGATTACCGAATGAGGACCGGATGCGATAAATTCCATATAGCCAGGGTCTGTTTCCTTTACAGCAGGCAGTGTTGGAATTCCCCACCAACAGGCGTATTCATCCGGGTGGTTTTTAAAATCGTACCAAGAATAGTAAGGAGACTCCTTGCTTTGATAGGCTCCCAATTCTGGATATCTTCCCTCTTTGTTAAAGTATCGGCTATCGCTGCCTGTATGATTGAAAACCCCGTCCAGAACGATTTTGATACCCCGGGTTGTGGCCTCCTCCGCCAAAAGCAGGAAATCTTCTTTGGTTCCTAAAAGAGGATCGATGGCCATATAATCTGCTGTGTCATATCGATGATTGGAATAAGCTTCAAAAATGGGGTTTAGGTAAATCACCGTCACACCCAGTTCTTTTAGGTAATCCAATTTTTCCACAATACCCAATAAGTTTCCCCCAAAAAACTCTTTGTTCCAACGGCCATCCTCAAAAGCACCCTCATGAGGCAAGCCTCCCCAATCTTCGCGAAGAATATATTCTTTATTCATGGCCGGCAAGGGCACTTGCAAATTCCGGCAAAATCGATCCGGAAAAATTTGATACATCACCCCTTCTCTCATCCATAGGGACACCCTATCTTTGATTTCTTTTTTTTCCTGCATCGTCTTAATGTATAGTTGAAAGTAAGCGACAGCTCCTTTCGCCCAAGAAAAATCCCACGCCATGCCTTGTTGTTGCAGCTTTCGAAAAGAGTCTTTTTTTGTGTACAAGGAAAGAGCTTCTTTCACCGAGTCAATCATGGATTCTTTTGTTTTTTCATGAAAAAGAAATCCGTTGCCCTTGTTTCCTATTGAATCAAAAGCCTGAATGCTGTCTGCCAGTCCTCCTGTCTTGCGAACGATAGGCGGCGTGCCATAATGGGCTGCAATCATCTGTGCCAGACCGCAAGGTTCACTAATGGACGGCATAAGAAAAAGGTCTGCCCCACTGTATATTTTTTGAGCCAAAACTTCATCGAAAGCAAGCTGAACGGAGAAGCTTCCCTTATAGGCTTTCTGCTTTTCTGTGAAGAAATTTTCCATTTCCGGGTTGCCGGAGCCTAAAAGAACAAACTGGATTCCCAAGGACATCAGTTCATCCAATCCCTCCATTACCAAAGAAATTCCTTTGTGATGATCCAATCGGCTTACCATCCCCAACAAGGGGATGGTCGGATTTTCCGAAAGTCCCACCTCGCTTTGAAGTTGTTGCTTACATTTGATTTTCCCTTCAAGACAATGACTATCATAAGGAGTATTTATCTTCCAATCTGCAGCGGGATTGAACCGTTGGTAATCAATACCATTCAAAACGCCGGAAAGTTTAGCGGACTCCTGCCGAATGACTTTCTCCAGCCCCATTCCATATTCTTCGGTTTGGATTTCCTGAGCATAGGTTGGACTAACTGTAGTCAATCCATCACAAGCAAGAATTCCGCCCTTCATCAGGTTTACTTGATTTTCATGCATTAGAAGAATGCTGCCTTCTTTCTCTAATTCCAATACATCGGTCAAAAAAGAAGGGGAACATATTCCTTGGTAATTGATATTATGTATAGTAAATATGGTCTTGATGTGAGAATATCCTCCCCTATCACCATATTTTGTTTTAAGAAAAACAGCTACCAATGCGGTTTGCCAATCCGACAAGTGAATCAAATCCGGGGAAAAATCCGTGTGATTAAGAAACTCTAAAACTGCCAGGCTAAAGAACGCAAACCGCTCCCCATCATCGCCGTATCCATAGAGATTTTCCCTGTCAAAATAGTCTTCACCCTCAATAAACCAGTAGTCCATCCCCTGATGAATCAAATGATAAACATTGCAATCTCGCTGTCTCCATCCCAGAGAAATCTTGTAGTGAGCCGCCAGGTCCATTTGCTGGCCATAGGATTCTTTGATGGTTCGATAATAAGGCAAAATCACCTTTACTTCAACCTGTTGCTCTTTTAATGCTCTGGGCAACGCTTCCGCCACATCTCCCAAGCCTCCTGATTTTGCAAAAGGGGCCCCTTCCGGGCTCACAAAAAGTACCTTCATAATCACCTACACTATCGTGCTTTTTTCAATTAAGACGGGATACTTTTCATGGCCAATGACTTCCCGGCCTTCCCGCACAATGACATCCTTGTCCGAAATCACATGCTCTACTCTGGCTCCGCACTGTATATCCGTATTTTGCATGATAATGGCATGCCGTACTACGGCTCCTGCCTCCACTCGTACCCCTCGCGATAGAATGGAATTTTCCACAGTTCCCTCGATTTTGCATCCATCTGCAATAAGAGAATTCCTCACATAACTGCCTTCTCGATAAAGAGTTGGAACACTATCCTTTACTTTTGTAAAAATTGGCTTCTCGAAAGCTTTTTCCCGGTAGGACTTTTTGAGAAAATTCATGTTCGCCTGCATGTACCCCTTCACATTGCTGATTTCAAAAAATTGTCCAGTAAATTCCACCCCTTGCATCTTTAATGTAGCAGCCAATCTTTTTATGACATCCACATAGAAATCCGTCAGCCCCACCGAAACCGCATCCGCTACCAGAGTCTCTAACAAAGACTTTTTCATCACAAAAACATCAAGACACCAATTCACATCCTGCAGTCGCACGTCATCTTCATTGATTGAAAGGTCGTAAATCCGCCCATCCTTATTTATTTTTATCACACCAACTCCCCTGGGAACGGTCCTTCCCCCATTCATGGATTTGGTATATAAAACCGTTATATCGGCTTCACTTTGAACATGCGCATCCATTACTTCTTGATAATCCAGGTTACAGACAATAGAGCTTCCCGTCATAATAACATACTCCGCGTGCGACCGTTTGATAGAATACAAATTTCGGTAAAGGGCATCCAACATCCCTTTATACTCCCCATTGGAATGGTCGGATCTGGAAAAAGGGCTTAAAATTCTCATGCCTCCTATTTTTCGGGTCAAATCCCAGTCTTTTCCGGAGCCCAAATGATCCAAAAGGGAATGGTAATTGCTGTTGGTAATCACCGAAATGTCATAAATTCCGGAATTCACAAATCCGGACAAAAGAAAATCGATAATTCGATATTTCCCGGCCACCGGCAAACTGGCCAAGGTGCGAATTTTTGTCAATTCCCTCATGGCCGCTCTGTCACTATAGGAAAAAATAATTCCCAGCACATTATCCATGGTACACCTCCTCTCCGGAAAAAACAGTAATTCCCCCCTCTTCCTCCTTTGGCCCCGGTATATGACCCACCACTTGGTGAGCAGAAACCACGGCTTGAGGCATGATGATGGAATACTCCACTCGGCTATCTTTTGAAATTTTTGCTCCGGGCATCACAATGGAGTTCAAAACCACAGCCCCTTCTTCTACGACTACCCCAGGGAATAAAATACTATGATCTATGGTTCCCTCTACCATACAGCCTTCTGTAACAAAAGAATTTTTCAAATATGCCGTTTCTCCAACATAATGAGGGGGCATTACCGGATTTCTGGAAAAGATCTTCCATCTGGGATCGTCCAGATCGATGCCTTTGTCTTTATCCAAAATATCCATATTGGCCTCCCATAAAGATTGAATGGTTCCCACATCTTTCCAATAGCCTTTATAGGCATAGGCGTACATCTTCTGGCCTTCACGAATCATTCTCGGTATGATGTCCTTCCCAAAATCCTTCTGCGAAGAAGGGTTCTCTTCATCCAACATCAAATATTCTTTTAATTTTTTCCATGTGAAAACATATACCCCCATAGAAGCCAGTGTACTTTTTGGCTCTGATGGTTTTTCTTGAAAGTCACAGATTCGTAGATTTTCTTCCACACTCATTACGCCAAAGCGGGAGGCTTCTTCCAAAGGCACATCGATGACAGCAATGGTACAATCCGCATCTCTCTCCTTATGGTAATCCACCATCAAACGGTAATTCGCCTTGTAAATATGGTCTCCTGACAGAATCAACACATAATCCGGCTCATACAATTCAATGTAATGGATGTTTTGATAGATGGCATTGGCCGTTCCCTTATACCATTCTCCCGCCTTGCCTTTCACATAGGGTGGTAAAATGGTAACCCCCCCATATAATCGGTCCAGGTCCCATGGTTGGCCGCTTCCGATGTAAGCATTTAACTCCAGTGGTTGATATTGGGTTAAAACCCCAATCGTATCCACTCCTGAATTCACACAGTTGGACAAAGGAAAATCAATGATCCGATATTTTCCGCCGAAAGGGATAGCCGGTTTGGCCACAGCATCCGTTAAAAGGCCCAAACGGCTTCCCTGGCCTCCTGCCAACAGCATGGCAATGGTTTCTTTTTTTGACATGGTAGACATTTACTCCACCTCCCTGGTTATAAACCCGGTGGTGTACCCGGGTATGGCAACGCCCGTTTCCGTGATGCGCATGGCATCAGGATTGGGATTGGTTGAAAAAACCACTTGGTAATGCTTTCCCCCCGGAAGAGGAATGCTCTCTATGTGTTTGGATGAAAAATTAGCAAGTACAATAACCGGGGTTCCCTCGGCACAACGTCTTTCGAAAACCATTAGGCCCTCCTTGGCCCGCTGGCTATCAATCCACTGAAACCCCCTGGGATCGTTGTCCCATTGCCACAACGCCGGCGTGTTTTGGTAAAACCAGTTTAAGCTTCTAATCATTCGATGATAATTTCCATGATCTTCATTGACTAGCAAATGCCATGGCAATTCTCCCTGATAATCCCATTCTGTTTCTTGAGCCATCTCTCCACCCATAAACATTAGTTTTTTTCCGGGATGAGCCATTACATACCCCATATACGCTCTGAGTTGCATCCATTTCTCATCCCTGTTGCCCGGCATTTTTTCGAAGAGAGATTTCTTTAAATGAACTACCTCGTCGTGGGATAAGGGAAGAATGTATTTTTCTCCAAAAGCATAAGTGATGGAAAAGGTCATGCGATGAGCATTTTTTTGCCGCTCCTCTTCATCTGATTCCATATATTTTAGAGTGTCATTCATCCAGCCCATGTTCCATTTGTAATCAAATCCCAAACCACCAGCTTCCACCGGAGCCGTTACTTCCGGCCATGCCGTAGACTCTTCTGCAATCATCAAACATTCTGGCGCCTCTTCCTTCACTCTTTGATTCAAGTCGCGCAAGAAGGAAACGGCCTCTATATTTTCTTTTCCTCCAAATTCATTGGGCTCCCACTGGCCCTCCGACCTATTGTAATCAAGATAGAGCATGGAAGAAACGGCATCCACTCGAATGCCGTCAAAATGATATTCTTTCAGCCAGTAGAGCGCATTGGAAATTAGAAAACTGCGAACCTCCGGCTTCCCCCAGTCAAAAACTGCCGTCCCCCACTGGTGATGGTATCTCTTTTTTTCCTCTTCATAATCGTAAAGGTACGTCCCATCCCAACGATACAAGCCTGCATCATCTTTGGGATAATGTGCAGGTACCCAATCCAAGATTACTCCCAAGCCTTCTTGATGGCAACGATTTACAAAAGCCATCAATTCATGGGGGGTCCCGTATCGGGAGGTGGGGGCATAGTATCCGGTAACTTGATAGCCCCAAGAGGGATCGTAAGGGTATTCTGCAACCGGCATCAGCTCCAAATGGGTGTACCCCATTTCCTTTGCATACGGAATAAGCACCTCCGCAAATTGCCGATAGGAAGCCACCTCCTTTCGAAAACTACCCAAATGCACCTCATAAATATGAAAAGGACCGGTTTGCAAAGAGGTTTTATTTCTCTGTTCCATAAAGGTTCTATCCTCCCAGGCAAAACCTTCCAGATCAAAAAACTTCGATGCCGTTCCCGGTCTTTTTTCACAATGAAACCCATAGGGGTCTGCCTTGTATAAAGACTCTCCCGATGGGGTAATAATTAAATACTTGTAAGAATCAAAGGTTTTGACTCCTTCCACCACAGCTTCCCAAACACCTGCTCCTTCGATTCTCTCCATAGCCATTTTACGCTGCCAGAGATTAAAATCTCCGACCACATAAACATCTCGGGCATGGGGTGCATACACTCGAAACACCACTCCATCCCGATCTCGGTGTGCTCCAAAAAACTCATAGGCTCTGGTGTGGGTGCCCTCGTGAAAAGAATGCAGATGTTTTTGCTTTGTGGACAACCCTATTTCACTCTTTTTCTTCATATCTCATTATAGCATAATCCGTTGAAATGTGTTAGCATGGAAAGAGAATTGAACGCTTTGGAGGAACCATTCGTGAGACTATTTATCGCCATTCCTTTTGACGAAAAAACCAAAAGAGAAATCATAATTCTTCGCAATAAAATCCGAAATCATGCGGATAGCGGAAGATTTATTCAAGAGGAAAATCTACATTTGACCCTGGTTTTTTTAGGAGAAGTCCTTGAAGAAAAAACGAAGGAGGTCCTTCAAATCATGGAGGGAATCAAATGGAGTTCTTTTCCCCTTGTTTTAAATCGGGTGGGAACCTTTCATCGCGAAGATGGGGATGTCTATTGGCTAGGGTGTGAAAAATGCCCCATTTTAATAAAACTCCAAAAAGAATTAGCAGATCGACTTCGGGTAACAGGCTACGATATCGAGTTTCGAAGCTACATCCCCCATGTTACGCTGGGACGCCAAGTGACCAGCAAAAAAACATTGGAACCGGATTTTCCCAACATCAACTGCAATGTATCTCACTATAGCCTGATGCAGTCCCAACATATCAATGGGAAATTAGTTTATACCGAACAATACCGTTGCCGTCCATAAAAAGGCAGCCCCACTCCTTTTCAGGAAAAAGATTGGGCTGCCTGCTTTTAACATCGACCGTAAGACAATCCTGTTAATCGGAATCCGCGATCGTACCATTTGTTGCGATAGTCCACAGTAGCTCTTTCCACATGGCCTTCTATTTGCCGGGTAAAGACTATTTTTACGCCATTGGATTCTACCACAATATCTCCCTTTTTCTTTGCCTCATCCAGAGACAAAAGCAATCGAGGTCCCCCTCAACTGATTCCTCCGAAAGCAATTCGAAGCATCATCTCTTCAGGGTTTTTCTCTTTCGCAACGATTTCCTTGAATTTACTAGCTGCTGCATCGGTTACCTGAATCATTTTAGTCACCTCCCATCTTCTCTATCTCACCATTTTCCCATTTTGCTCTTCTTGAACCAATTTTTTTAACGCCTTTGCCAAAAGCCCCATATCTTCTATGGTCAGCGTCCTGACATGGAACATCAATCCATCTTCCTGAATGGGAATCACCACCGGATTCTTGCCGTTCCTCAATTTTTCCTGCCACCAATGAAGGGTTCCGTAAAAGGGCTTCATCCATACAGCAGGGCTATCTAATAGCAGCCCGGGCAGGGATCCACCTCCCACTTCCGCTTTGGTTGTTCTCAATTGAACTTGCGCCCAATCTCCCATGGCTACCTGCATCATGGCCACCAGTCCACGGGCTTTCTCCATTAGAGCTTCTTGGGGTTGAAACAACATCTCCAATACGGGAATTTCTTGATAGGCGGTTTTTGGGTTTCTATAAATTTCTAACACCGATTGCAACGAGGCCAGAGTTAGTTTATCACAGCGAACTACTCGGGCTAGCGGGTGTTTTTTCAGGGATTCGATCAGCGTCTTTTTTCCCACGATGATTCCAGCCTGCGGACCTCCTAACAACTTATCCCCACTAAATGTAATCAAATGAACTCCCTGGGAGACGGAGTGTTGTACGGAATGCTCTTCCCCAACTTCCAAACCCTTCATTTCAACAAAACTGCCGCTGCCCAAATCCTCCATCACCAGCAAGTTGTTTTCCTTCCCCAACTCCACCAGCTCTCGAATTGAAACGGTTTGAGTGAAGCCGGAAATAACATAATTGCTGGTATGTACTTTGAGCAGCATTCCCGTCTCAGAAGAAATCCTCTCTCGATAATCGGATACCTTCGTTTTGTTGGTAGTCCCCACTTCTAAAAGCTTACAGCCGCTTTGAGTAATGATATCAGGAATTCGGAAAGAACCGCCGATCTCCACCAGCTGGCCTCTGGATACCAACACTTCCTTGTCTTTTGCAAAGGCATGAAGGGAAAGAAATACAGCTGCAGCATTGTTATTAACTACCATGGCCCCTTCGGCCCCGGTAATTTCCGCTAACAATCTCTCTACTTGATCTTGTCTGGAGCCCCTGGTCCCTTTTGCCAAATCATATTCTAAATTACAATACCCTCCAGCTGTTTCCATCAGATGTTGCACCGCTTTCCCCGGCAAAGGCGCTCTTCCCAAGTTGGTATGAAGAATAATTCCCGTAGCGTTAATAACTTTTTTCAACCGCCTCATTTCTTCTGTTTCCAGCATTTGAAATACCTTTTGATTGAGAAAGGCCTGTATTTCCAGTTCTTCCAAAGGGGGCTCTTGTTCCCCGTGTCCCTGGCGAATCTTTTCTTTTACTGCCTCCAACGCCAATTGGACTTTATCTAAAACCAACGCTCTGCCAAAAATGGCTACTAGAGCAGCCACTTCTTCCGTTGCCAAAATTTCATTGACAGAAGGAACCTGTCGTAGTCGATCTTGTAACATGTTCTGGTTCAAAAAACTCTCCTTAGCCTGCTCCGCTAGTCCAACACTACCAAATACGGCTGTCCTCCTCTTTTCTTCCCAACACTGCCTATCTCCGCCCCTCTGATTGGTTGCTTCCGGTGAAGTTCTTCCAGCAATGCCGACCCTTGTTCTTTTGGCAAAGAAATTAATAATCCTCCCGAAGTCTGAGGGTCTGCCAACAACAACTTTTTACATTCCGGGAGCCTCTCCCAAGACACATGGGGCTGAAAATAGGCGAGATTGGAATAACTCCCCCCCGGCACATAGCCTTCCTGAATATAGTGGATTGTTTTTGGCAGCAAAGGCAAAGCGCTTTCATAAAGGGTCAATTGTTTGTCTGACGCCTTGGCCATTTCAATCCCATGACCCAACAAACCAAATCCCGTAACATCGGTACAACCGTGTATATCATAAGACTTCATCACTTCCATAGCGCTTTTATTTAAAGTGCTCATAGAAAGTAAGGCCGGCTGAATATCCCGCTCCAACACCACTCCTCTTTTCAACGCAGTAGCAATCGCTGCTGTGCCTAGCGGCTTGGTTAAAATCAGCACATCGCCTTCTTGTGCACCACCATTGGTCCATATTTTTCCGGGATGTATGGTACCAGTAATGGAAAACCCGTATTTTAATTCCGGGTCATTAACCGTATGGCCTCCTAACAAGGCTACCCCGGCTTCTTTCAATTTTTCTTCTCCCCCTTTTAGAATCTGTACCAGAATTTCCGGGGACAGATCCTCGGGGAAACAGGCAATGGATAAAGCAGTCATGGGAGTTCCTCCCATGGCATAAACATCACTCAAAGAATTGGCAGCTGCTATGGAACCAAAAATAAAAGGGTCGTCTGTGATGGGAGTAAAAAAATCTACGGTTTGCACCAAAGCCAAGTCTTCGGACATTTGGTACACACCTGCATCATCCATCAAATCAAACCCAATCAATAGATTGGGATCTGTATTCTTTTCCTTTCCCTCCAAATGACACAAAACTTGTGCCAGGGTACCGGGAGCCATTTTGCTTGCTCAACCGGATTTGGACGACAGTTCAGTCAGCCTTCTTTTTTCTTTTTCTGTCACAAAGTCATCCTCTCTTCTTTTTTTTGGCAGGAGCGTGTGGGAATCGAACCCACCCGGGCCGGCATAACCACCCCACATCAGATTTGAAGTCTGTGAAATCCACCAGGACCTATCCGCCCCCATGTCTTTACATATAAAATAATTATACCCCAAGAAGCATAGGAAGAAAAGCGACTTTGTCACATCAAAGGCACCCTCCTTGCCGGGAGGGTGCCTTAAAAAAGCATCAATTGATTTGATTTTTAGTCCTATCTTGGTGTTTTCACTTGAGCTTGTGCCGCTGCCAATCGGGCAATGGGGACACGGAAGGGGGAACAAGATACATAATCCAACCCTACTCTATGGAAAAACTCTACCGATGTGGGATCTCCTCCATGCTCGCCACAGACACCAAGTTTCAAGCCGTCTCTGGTTTTTCTCCCCAACTCCACAGCCATCTCAACCAGCTTTCCCGTTCCTTCTTGATCAAATCGAACGAATGGATCGCTTTCATATATTTTCTTACTATAATAGTCTCCCAAAAATTTTCCGGCATCATCCCGGCTGAAAGCAAAGGACATTTGAGTCAAATCATTGGTCCCGAAACTGAAGAACTCCGCTTCTTTAGCAATTTCATCCGCCGTCAAAGCCGCTCTCGGTACCTCAATCATGGTTCCAATATAGTATTTCACTTGTGCCTTGGCTTTTTTTAATTCATCTTCTACGGCTTCCACAATGATTTCCTTTACATACCGCATTTCCTTGTATTCCCCAATCAAAGGAATCATAATCTCCGGGACAATTTCCAAACCGGTTTCTTTTTTTACCTTGATAGCCGCTCGAATGATGGCTCGAGCTTGCATATCTCCAATCTCAGGAAAGCTGACCGTCAAACGGCAACCCCGGTGTCCCATCATGGGATTTGCCTCATGAAGGCTGCTTACCGTGGCGTTCAATTCCTCAAAAGAGATCCCCATATTACTTGCCAGCTCACGAATGTCCTCTGCCTCTGTGGGCAAAAACTCGTGTAAGGGCGGATCTAAGAGTCGAATGGTCACAGGCCGCTCCCCCATGGCTTTGTAGATGCCTTCAAAATCACTTTGCTGCATAGGCAACAGTTTTTCCAATGCTTTTTCCCGCTGGTTCCTGTTTTTAGATACAATCATCTCCCGAACAGCAGAAATCCGTTCTTCACTGAAAAACATATGTTCCGTTCGAGTAAGCCCGATGCCTTCCGCACCAAACTGAACTGCGGTATCCGCATCTTTGGGCGTGTCTGCATTGGCACGCACTTTCAACACCCGGATTTCATCAGCCCACGCCATTACCTGAGCAAAGTTTCCACTTACCTCTGCCTCTACGGTAGGAATGTTTCCTAAATATACATTCCCCGTGGTTCCATCAATGGATAAAAAATCTCCTTCTTTCACCATGTTTCCATCAATGATTACTTGCCTTTTTTGGTAGTCTATCTGAAGAGCACCGCAACCAGACACACAACATTTTCCCATGCCTCTCGCTACCACAGCCGCGTGAGAAGTCATGCCGCCTCGTGCGGTCAAAATCCCTTGTGCCGCGTTCATTCCCTCAATATCTTCCGGAGAAGTTTCTACTCGCACCAAAAGAACGGGGCCCCGTTCCGCTGCTTTGGTTGCATCCTCCGCCGTAAAATATACGGCTCCGAAAGCCGCACCGGGAGATGCCGCCAACCCATTTGCTACCGGTTTTGCCGCCTTCAGCGCTTCTTGGTCAAACTGTGGATGCAACAATGTATCAAGATATTTTGGATCTACTTTCAAAATAGCCTCTTCTTTAGTACAAGTTCCTTCTTCCACTAAATCCACCGCGATTCGTAAACCTGCATGGGCAGTGCGCTTTCCGTTTCGCGTTTGAAGCATGTAAAGCTTGCCTTTTTCGATGGTAAACTCCATGTCTTGCATATCTTTGTAGTGGGCATCCAGTTTAGAAGCAATTCGAGAAAATTCATCGTATACGGACGGCATAATTTCTTTTAACTTGTCAATGGTCTCCGGGGTTCGAATTCCAGCCACCACATCTTCCCCTTGTGCGTTGATTAGAAACTCACCAAACAGTTTCTTTTCTCCCGTGGCCGGATTTCGGGTGAAAGCCACTCCGGTACCGGAATCATCGCCCATATTTCCATAAACCATAGCTTGAACATTCACGGCCGTGCCCCAGCTTCCCGGGATATCATTCATCCTTCGGTAAGAAACAGCCCGAGGATTATTCCAACTACGGAAAACGGCTTCTATGGAAGCCAACAGCTGCTCCTTGGGATCTTCGGGGAAATCCGAGCCTTTCTTTGCCTTATAAAAAGCCTTGAACTTGGTTACCAAGCTCTGCATATCCTCTGAGGTGAGGTCCGTATCCGACTGAACCTGTTTTTCTTTTTTCATTTCTTCCAGAATTTCTTCAAACTCTTCTTTGGGAAGTTCCATCACCACATCAGAAAACATTTGGATAAACCTTCGATAGGAATCATAAACAAACCTGGGATTTTCAGTTAAACGAATCAGGCTTTCTGCCACTTGATCGTTAATCCCCAGATTCAAAACCGTATCCATCATACCGGGCATGGAAGCCCGCGCTCCGGATCGAACGGAAACCAACAAGGGATGGTTGGCATCGCTGAATCTTTTGCCACAAATTTCTTCCATTTTCTCTACATATTCAAAAATCTGTTCTTTTACTTCCTCCGAAATCTTTCCGCCATCCTCATAATACTGAATGCAAGCTTCTGTCGTTATGGTAAAACCTTGGGGAACCGGCATTTCCAAGTTGGTCATTTCTGCCAAATTGGCACCTTTTCCTCCCAAGAGTTCTTTCATATTTCCCCGGCCTTCGGTAAACAAATAGACAAATTTTTTACTCATACTACTGCCCCCTCTCTGATTTTTGAAGCTTCTCCTGAAACATCATTATATCACAAGATGAAAGGCCTGAAACTATTGTTTCCCATAAAGTTCGTAGGATTTTTTCACTCCTTCGAAAAATGCTTCTATGTTTTCCCAAGGAGCAGAATGGGGAATATCGCAACCCGAGGAGGGTACAAAATTTTTTACCAGGCCATATCTTTGTATCAATTGAAAAGTAGCCTCTTTCACGCTTTCCGGCGTTCCTTTTACAAAGATTGAAGCGGGATCCAGATTGCCCATTACCAGCATAGGTTCCGGAATGACTCCCACCGCTGAAGAAAGATCCACCGCATTGCCAAAATGAAAGGCAGAACATCCAGTGGTCTTAAGTGATTCCACCATCTTCCCGGCTGCAGGACCACAATTGTGATAATAGACCAAAAACTCCTCGTCCTGAACTTGATCGACGATGGATTTTATATATGGTTCTGAGAAACGCTGGGCCAGAGAAGGTGAAATCAACCCTGCCAAGGGCTCTGCTATGAAAATTCCGTGGGCGCCAACCGATTTATAGGCCTTGGCATAGGAAATCAAAAAAGAAGTGACCTTTTGTAAAATCAACTCTAGCAGTTCCGGATTCTTCTTACAATACACCATGGCTTTGTTAACATCCACCAATCTTCCCGTTAAGGAGAATGGCCCAATCATCCCGGCAAAAATTGGCCGGTTATGAATATTTTGAGCTGCCAGTTCAATCCCCTTTATAAATTCTCCGGTTCGTCCTTGCCCCACCTTTGCCACGGAAAGTTTTTCCCCGTCTGCCCGGTCCGTAACCAGGATTCCTTTTACTGTGGGGACTTCTCCTTCAAAGTATGTAACCGCACATCCAAAAGCTTCCGCCTCCACAGAAAGATCCATAAAGCCTACTGCTGCCATGGAGTCCAGATTTTCTGCCACAATCTCTATGGCCCTGGCCATTTGGCCGCCATCCTGCAACAACTCCTTCAAAGAAACTTTCATTTTTTGAATGGCAGGATATGACAAAATAGGAAAGGGCTTTTTTTGTTGCATTTCTATTAATTGCCCTTGCCACTGTTTCATATTTCTTTTCATGAGTACGACTTCTTCCTCTCTTTACAAATTTTCCCGGGCTTCTTCCATAATCTCTTGAATTGCCTTACCTACCGACTCCGAAAGAGGCTGCGCCGGCTCTTCTCGCAATATTCTTTCCACTTGCTCCCTAGCTCGACAAATCATATCAGGAGAACCCAAAGAACACCAGGATTCATAAGGTTCTCTTACGCTAAGGGTGGGCATATAGTATTCTTCTGAGCGAAACAATTGCCGTGTACTCTTTTCCTTTAAAAAATGGCCGCCGGGACCAACTCGAGATATTTCCTCCATCAAGGCCTTTTCTGAACGGGTGTCTACCCCTTTTGCCATTCGATTACATAGCTCCAATATTTCTCCATCCAAAAGTATTTGCTCCAAGCACAAAGTCATACTGCTTTCCAGGAACCCGGCACCTTGCACAACATCACAGCCCGCCAACACCAGGGGAAGGCAGGTCAGCGTTTTTTCCAGTGCAGTCTGAAACCCCATCTCATGGGCATCTGTCAAACACCCGGCTACAATGGTGGGAAATCCATAATGTTTCCCCATCTGGGTCATAGCCGTTAATTGCAGAGCCGTTTCGACTCCCCCTTCCAGATAGGCACCGCTTCGAAGGTCTACTGCCCCCAGTGCCGCTCCATAAATTAAGGGGGTCCCCGGAGTGGTAGCTTGAAAAATAACAATACAGGATAAAATTTCAGCATTGGCTAATGCAAGATTGGCATATAAGCTAGCGGGACCTGTACTTCCACTGGCCGGCATTGGGTACATTAAAACCGGCGCCTTAAGCCTTGTCAGAGCCAAGGTCCCTTCAAGCATTTCTTTGTCGTGACTTAACGGTGCAACCGTACAATACGTGGCAGAATAAATTTTTTTCTCCACCACCGCTTCTCTAGAGCCGAGTATAGCTGTCAACAACTGTTCTACATAGTAAACTTCCTTCTCCTTTTTAATTTCATCCTGGATGTGTTTCCCGGAATTCATAAAAGCAGTAGCAGCTCCTAAAAATCCGGCAGCCCTTGTGGGTACATCGCGAGCTACTACGGGCGGCCAAAGTACGGTGCCCACATCCATAGCGTCAAAAACCCGAGCTGCTTTGGCCACATCATCCAATAGCGCATCCCTCCGTTTTCCTGTATGAAAATCTCGCATTCGAGTACCGGTACCATCCAAATTGATGCTGGAAATTTTACCCGGGAGAGCAAGGCTCTTGGCCTCAACCCGCGCCCCAAGCGTGAAAGTTTTGGGACAAAGACTCAAAGATTTCGTCACCAATTCCCTTGGAATTTTTGCTATTTGCTCTTGCCAATCGATGGTGGCACCCACATCTTCCAATGTACCTAGCACCTTTTCACTGGGAACCCGTACTCCGATATCTTCCAATATTGAAAGGCTCTGCATGTGAATGGCATCCATTTCTTCTACATTCAAAACAGTCCCAAACATATTCATAGGTCTCCTCCTTATCTCAATAACTCCTGAGCCAATGTAACTGCCGCCACCGCGCTCTCAGCATATCCATCTGCGCCAATTCGATCCGCCCAGTCCTGGTTCACCGGTGCGCCCCCCACCAACACTTTTACCTGAGAGCGAAGACCCTTTTCTACTAAAAGGCGAATCACCTCCCTCTGCTCCTCCATAGTGGATGTAAGCAGGGCAGATAATCCCAGCACATGAGGACTTTTTTCTTCCACCGCTCGAATTACTTCTTCGTTTTTAACATCTTGTCCCAAGTCCACCAAATTCCAACCATTGGCCGTCATCATAGCTCCTACAATGGTTTTCCCAATGTCGTGCACATCCCCTTGAACCGTGGCCAACATAACGGTTTTCCCCGTATCCCCGGTTTTCCCCTCTTTTTTCAACACAGGATTTATCACTTCCAACGCCGCCTTCATGGCATCCGCAGCACAAACCAGATCCGGCAGAAAATACTCCTCCTGCTGATAGAGTTCGCCGGCTTCTCGAATCCCCGGCAAAAACCCTTTGTCCATGATTTCTTGAGGGCTCATTCCTTTTTCCAACCCCTCATGGGCCATTTTGACAGCTTCTTCCTCTTCTCCCTCCAAAACGGCTTTCCTCATCATTTCCAGCAACTCAATAGCTTCCATCTCATCTTCTCCTCTCCAGTCTTCATAACAAGGTATGGCTTAGTTCCCGTTCCTTGAAAAATCGCTTCTTCTTTCCATTATTACTGACTTTTCAGACTATTAGGGGTATAATATTGATATATTTGGGGTATCATTTTAACCTTCTAAGGGAGGATTTATGAATTTTCAGGAGCACATTACCTATCGAAGCACCTCGCATATGCGTTGTATGGTAGAAAGCCTTTCTTACTATCCCTTCCACATTCATGAAAATGATGTGGAATTGACATTTGTTTTGAAAGGCGAGCTAAAGATTCACGATTCCGCCTTGCATCACATCTTAACCGCGGGAGATATCTATGTGTTCAACGCCAATGATCCCCATAAATTAGTGGGGATTGGAACTGAAAATATCATTCTCCGTCTTCAATTTCACAAACCTTCTTATCAGTGTTTCTTTCCAAACTTAGAAAACGCCTACTTCGTTTGCGACTCCTTCTCCATTCCGGAACCTTTCCCCAATGAAATTTATCAACTGCAAAATTGTCTTGCCCGGATATATCTTCTCTACCAAGAGGAACCCCTAAAAAATTTACAATTGGAAGCCTCCATGAAAGAATTGTTGGCCTTATTACTAGGGGAATTTCAGTACTATACCTATAAAAAAAAGGGGGGTGGTATTTCTGGTATTGTGAGAAGAGCCAACCAGCACCATGACCACCAGTATTTCCAGCGGATTTATCGAATCATCGATACCATTTGTCTCCGTTACCGGGAAAAACTTACTCTGGAAAAAATGGCAAAAGAAGAGTTTTTAAGCGTGTCCTATCTAAGCCGCTACATCAAAGAAGCTTCCGGGTTGACCTTTTCGGAGCTTTTATCCCTGACACGCTGTGAAGAAGCGGAAAGGCAGTTGGCCATCTCCAATCGAAGTGTGGACCAGATTGCTTCCGATGTGGGATTTGCAAATCGAAAACACTTGGCGGTTCAATTCCGCCGATGGTTCAACCAAACTCCCACAGAATATCGTAGAAGCATCGCCCAAGATCTCTACGGGCCTCCCAACACAAAGCGGCAGCCCGTAGACTACCGCCAGATTCGCCCTCTTATTTATGCTTATCTAGATCAACCCTAACCTGCTATTGCGTTCTTTCATAAGCAATGTCAAAAAGCTTGATTCGCCGTATGATGATGCGTTCATGGCTACCTGTGCAAAAACGGCCTTTCTCATCGTGTCCCTCAAAGACAAAACGAACAACATTGTTTTCCACCTCCGCCACCTTAATTTGAAGAGTGATGGCCCTTCCCCCCAATATAGGAGATTCATGCTCTACCTCAAAACGTCTCCCTACAGAAAAATAATCTGGGGGAAGATGACCATCGATTAACTGGATACTGCTTTCTGCCACCATAGCAGCCAACGCACCTGTAGAAAGTAATGTACCTAATTCAAATCCTTCTTGGGTCATATCATCGGATCTTGCCACGGTTTGGCGACTTACCGAAACGGCTAGCCCCGGCTTAATCCCATGTTCCAACATGATTTTCACCTCCTCTACCACAGCTTGTTACCTTATCATACCCGTAAAACAGAAGAACTAACCAAAATTTCTCGTCAACGCCCCTTCTTGCAGAAGGGGGTTCCTTGGCTTGTTTCCCACACGGATTCGTCTACATACTGATACGCTTCATCATGCAAGAAATCTCCTTGAAGTGTGGAGATTTCCACCTCCCTATAAAACTCATCCCCGCCAAAGGTGATAATTTCTACCACATAGAAAAAGGTGAAACCCACCTGTTCGGAAGTAATGTTGGCGGCATCATATACAACTTCCGCATTGATGACCCCGGAATAATCCGGGCCAAAGGTAGCACTTCCTATATTCACCATGTGAAAATCGAATGCAACACTTCCGCTCCAACCATTATTTGCTTCGCTGATGCTTGATACATCCGCAATAAGAATCCCATTTTCGTACTCCATATCCGAAAAATTTCCTTCCATAGGATTTGTGAACATCCCCGCCAATCTTCCATCCCATTCCCCAAGTTCCGGAGAGTTTTTTATGGAAAAATCCTTGATTCGAATTTCTTTCACCTTGCTGCCTTGCGGATTTTCCGGATCTTCATCAAAATAAAAACTGTGAATCAAATGGTTGTAAAGCCCCAAGTAGTATGTTGAAAATTCCGAAGTGGTTTCATCCGTAGCCGCCGGATAGACGGAGTAGCTATACCCTAAATTCACATAAAGAGGTTCAATTTCTTCACTTCCCCCAGTCTGCATTTGGTTTTGGGAGTCTGCTGCATTTTTGTCTTCACCAGAAGACAAAAGCCCGATAATAAGCAATAGGATTATAACCACGAAAATACACAAGAAAACAATCAAACAACCCTTTTTCCCCATCTTTTTCTTGGGATGTGTTCCCTTTTTTCCCTTGGGCTGCGCGGGGAAAATTTTCCCTCCTACTGGGCAGCCACAATTCTGACAAAATTCGGCGTTTTCAACCAGGGGCTCCCCACAGTGATTGCAAAAGCCTTGTGAATGGTGTGGTTCTTCTGAATCCTCGGAAACCTCCTCTGTGGAGAAAGGGCTATAGCCGTTGGGATAAGTGGCTTTGTCCCTATTCAAAACCACCTTGAACTTCCAACCCTTGCTCTTTGCCGCCTCCTTGTAGGCTTTGGTGATGGCCCCCAAATCCAATTCAACTTCGTACACCTTTCCTTCCGGTCCATATTGCATATGCTTTACTTTTCTCATTAAGGTCATGCCGGATTGAAAGGAAGATTGTTTTGATGTTCCAAATGAAAAACCAGAACCTTCCTCTTTGGTGGTTTCCCAATAATAAAGAACCCGCTCTTTCTCATCTAAGAAGGATGCGTTGTGATACATAATCTTTTTTTTGCCTGTAGACCATTTAACATCCAAAAACTCTTCATCAATGGTCAAATCCGTTCCTTGCCCCATTACTGGTTTGATTCCTATAGCGTCCAACGATTTGCGTATTTCATCGATTATACTTTTCTTTTCCATATCTTGACCTCACACCCTAATTAGCAGATTGCATTACCCACTAGAAATCTATCATTCCACCAAAAAGCTCAAAGATTCTTCTAATTTGTCATCAACAAATAGGTCTACTTGGTATTCTCCGGGGAAAAAGCCGTTGGGCATTTCAACATTAAATTGTACCTGGGCATCTTTCTCCAAGTATACCGGTTCGCCTGCTAAGGATTCTTCGGTTGGCAGGTACACCCAAATAGCAGAAACCTTGGTGTCCGAAGGCGCATTTTTTACATAAAATGTTACATAAATCACGCTGGTATCTTGGGGAAAAACATCTTGCTCTATGGTTGCTTCTTTGGTCTGGGGATCAATTTCCTTGGCCACCACTGCATTTTGAATGTTGGCGGTGGTAAAACTGGCCTCCCCTCCATTTAACAAAGCGATCATTACCAGAACAACAAGAACCAGCACCACGGCCCCTGCCACAATCAAACAGCCTTTTTTTCTGGATTTTCCCGCCTTTCTCGGGTTGGATTTTGAAAAATCTTCATGGGCTTCACAGGAGGAAGGTTGAGACAGATTTTCGCTTAACTCCGTGCCACAACCTTTGCAAAATTTTGCTCCCGTTCCGTTCTCCGCACCACATTTTTGACAGTACATTTCAAATTCCTCCTTCATAATCTTATTCACAAACACCCACAAGTTTTTACACCCATTTTGCTCCTTTTTGAGTTTAATTATACGCTGTTTTTCGCACTTTACAATCTTAAAGTTTTGCATTTTCAAAATATTTCAACACTTAGCTTTCTAGTCTTTTTTCCCTTTTCCCATCCTTTGAAACTGGCCGCTTTTTTTTATAAATAACCCGAACCAATTGGCCTCGAATATGATAAAATAGCTTCATAAAGAAGGTGAGAAAATGAAAGAAAAAAACATATCAAAGGCTGCCGGTACCCAGCAAGCCATCCGGAAAGCAGCCAAAAGACTTTTTGTGGAGCGGGGATACAAAGGCACTACTGTCCGCGACATTGCGACCCATACTGGTGTTACAACCGGAGCTATCTACACCTATTATAAAAGCAAGGATGCCATCATTATCGATCTGTTTCAAGATGTGTTCTCCCGGGAGTGGGCTATGGCTTTTCAATTAGACACCTCCTGCACCTACGAAGAATACATCGAAATGAATGCGGTGATGAACACCAATTTGGCCAAAGAACTGGGGTATGACTTATTGCAGGTTTACTTTACATCCCAAGGCGTAATGCACGACAATCGCTCTCTTCTCATTGCCATGGATCACCAAGGATATGAGCAACAGGATTATCGGCTCATTTCTTCTATCCGGGAACGGTACGGGTTGAAATGTACTTCAAAAGAATTGGCTGATCTTTTCATGAGGGCAGAACGCGGTGTGTTCTTGGATTGGATTATTAACAAAGGAAATTTCCATATTGGAGAGGCTACACGGCAGATGCTAACTCCTATCGTAATGGGATTAATGCCCCGGGAATAACACAACATCAAAAAGATCGCAATCCCCGAAAAGAACACCATTGACAATTTCCAGAGAACATGTTATTTTCTAGCCAAAGATAACATGTTATTTTTATGGAGGCTGTTACAGTGAAAAACCAACTGTTCGATTATCTAGATCTTCATCAGCAACAAATGTTGGATGCTCTCGCGGATTTCTTGTCCATTCCAAGCATCTCCACCGAAAAAGAAGAAGTAGAAAGAGCTCTAGAGTATGCCCTGTCCCTGGGGAGAAGCTTGGGCTTCTCTGCAGAGAGTCTCTATGACCACGAAATCGGATTGATTCAGATGGGCCAAGGCGAAGAAACCTTGGGAATCCTATCCCATGTGGATGTAGTGAGCCCCGGAAATCTCTCCAAGTGGCTTTCTCCTCCCTTTCAACAAACCATACGGGATGGCAAAATTTATGGGCGTGGAGCTTTGGATGACAAAGGTGCCATTATTGCAGTTCTCTTTGCCATGAAAGCGGTCACCCAGTTGGATCAACCACTTCACAAAAAAGTACAACTCATCCTTGGAACCCGGGAAGAAGTGGAATGGTCCGATATGGAGAAATATGTGAAAGAACAATCATTACCCCACTATGGGTTTACTCCCGATGGTTCGTTTCCAATCTGCAACATAGAAAAAGGCGGCTTAGATATCGAATTGATTATTCCCCTTGAAACAGAAACCGCACATAGTGATGCCCCAAAACTTCTTAGAGTGGAAGCAGGAACCGCAACCAACATTGTGCCAAACCAGTGTACATCTCTTCTTTCCAACAAAAAAGGAATAGAAACCCTCCTGAAAACAGAAGGCCGGTCCGTTCATTCCTGCCAACCAGAAAAAGGAATCAATGCCTTGATTCTCATGGGGGAAGAACTTTCAAAAAACAGAAGAGAAGGCAAGCTTCAGCCGAATAATGGTAGCGATTTTTTGGAATCGGTAGGAACTTCGTTTAAGTCCGTTTACGGGGAAAAAATGGGGCTTTATAGCGATAGTGAATACTACCGGGGCTCCTTCGTTCATCGAAATGCCATGAGTCCAACTTTGGCTACTACTTTAAATGGAAATCTTCATATCAATTTTAACATCCGATTTCCTTATGGAACCCAGCCGGATTCCATTGTGAAAACCTTTGATACATTGGCCAAAACCTATCACGGAAGAATAGGAACCACCCATTACATGCCCGCCGTTTTCGTAGATAAAGACCGGCCCTTTCTATCTGCCTTCGCCGATGCCTACGAAGAGACCACAGGCCTTCCCAACGAATTTACCTTGGAATATGGAGGCACTTATGCAAAAGCCATTCCCAATGTAGTGTCTTGGGGCCCCATATTTCCGGGAGAAGAAGACACCTGTCACGAAGAAAACGAATACTTCGCGGTGGACAGTTTTATGAAGAATGCAAAGATTTTCGCCTTGGCCATCGCCAAAATACTATTAAGCCCAGAAAGTTTTCAATAGCAGTTTATTCTTGCCTTTTGGCAGTAATAATATTTTTTATCTAAGAAAGGAGAAAAAATGGAATACGGAATTTTTATTTTAGTCCCAATCCTTGTGGTGCTTGCTTTAGCACTATGGACCAAAAGCACTTTCATTTCCATCTTAGGCGGCGTGGTTGTAGCCTACTTGATGTTGTCAAGCTTCAATCCGTTGGATGGCTTCTGGCAACTCATCGATGGCTTCTATGTAACTGCTACAGATGAGGGGACGGTATGGGTCCTTTTGGTAGTAGCTCTATTTGGAGCTCTAATCGCGCTGATGCAGGACTCCGCAGGGGTCTTGGGTTTTTCAAACTTAACTCAAAAAATCTTAAAAAGTCGACGTTCCTCCATGCTCGGAACCTGGATTCTGGGAATTATTATTTTTGTAGATGACTATTTAAATTGCTTGGCAGTGGGCGCCGCCGTCCGGGATTTGACAGACAAGTACAAAGTACCTCGTGAAATGCTGGCTTACATTGTAAACTCCACCGGAGTCACCGTTTGTGCCATTATCCCCTTTTCTACATGGGGTGCTTTCATGGGCACCCAAATGGAGGGGGCCGGTATGACGGGAAACCTTAGTGCCGTGGCAGCCTACATTCAGGCTATGCCTTTCGTGGTATACGGTTGGTTGGCTGTACTAGCAGTGCCCTTGGTTATTCTGGGAATCATTCCTCTTTACGGTCCTATGAAGAAAGCCAATGAACGCACCTTGGCTACGGGAGAGGTACTTTCCCCTGAATCAAAAGCCGCTTTGGTAGAATTACCGGAAGAAGAAACTGCCTTAGAAGGGAAAAAACGAAGAGCCATGAACTTCTTGGCACCCATCCTTTTGGTAGCCATCATTACCGTTGTTACAGAAGACATGGTGGTGGGCCTTTTCGCCGCCTTAGTCTTGTGTTTAATCCTGTACCTACCTCAGAGGCTGATGACTTTTAACCAGTACATTAGCTCTATTATGAGAGGCCTGACGGACATGTTTCCACTGATGGTAATCATACTTCTGGCTTATATGTTTGTAGATGCCAATACTTCCTTGGGTCTCATCGACATGATTACAGAAAACGCGTCTAATGCTTTAAATCCGGCCTTGTTGCCTGCTTTAATCTTTGTGGTCATCGGGTTGTTGTCCTTCGGCTCCGGAAGTTTCTGGGGTTTGGCTGCCATCGCATTTCCCATCGTAGGTCCCTTAGCCACAGCCCTGGGTGTACCTTATGCACTGGCATCCGGCGCCTTGATTTCCGCCGTTTGTTTCGGTGGTCATATCTGCATTTACAGCGACACGGTCATCCTAACGGCAGCTTCCACACAAGTCACCAACGTGGATTATTTCAAGACCTCTGCACCTTTGGTAGCAATCCCCTTTGTGGCCTCGGTCATCCTGTTCCTGATTCTGGGTTTTGTAATCATATAAATTCCGGGATTAATAATTATAATTCTATACACAAAAATACCTTTCATTGCGAAAGGTATTTTTTGGTCGGAGTGGAGAGATTCGAACTCTCGACCTCTTGACCCCCAGTCAAGCACGCTAACCAAACTGCGCCACACCCCGGTATATTTTCAACCATAAATTATTTTATAAAAGGCTCTCATGGTTTGTTGAGAGCCTTTACATTCGTGGTTGCGGGGGAAGGATTTGAACCAACGACCTCCGGGTTATGAGCCCGACGAGCTACCAACTGCTCTACCCCGCGTCATTAAATTTGCCCGATCAACACCAATACATGGTGCCGGAGACCGGGGTCGAACCGGTACGAGCTTGAAAGCTCACGGGATTTTAAGTCCCGGGCGTCTGCCAATTCCGCCACTCCGGCAAATTGGCTCCAAGGGTGGGGCTCGAACCCACAGCCTATCGGTTAACAGCCGAGTGCTCCACCATTGAGCTACCTTGGAATACCAGTCCCTATCTCTAGCGACATTGAAAATTATACCCCATTTCCAATAGGTATGTCAACAGCAAAAACAGGATATTTTCCTTTTTCCTCGCGAACTTATTTCAACCGTTTCATTCCCCTTTTACTCTTAGCTTTTTCATCCTTCGGAGCTCTTTTTATGTAGTTTTCCGTAGGGGTTACTGGTTGATTTTTCTTCCTTTCCAGGTGTTCTTCTTTTGCAGACAGGTTTTCTTCAACCAACGCTATTTTTTTACGATATTTTTGTTCCTCTTCTCTATCCCCCGAGTCTTTATAAATACTGGCTAATTCCCTCATGCTTTCCAAATGGCTTCCATTTTTCTCAAGAGCCCTCTTAAAAGCCGGAATGGCCTCCTTTTTATCTCCCGCTTTCAGATAACCAAGTCCCAGATAATAGTGAAGGGGCCACCAGTTGCCAAACTCACTCTTTCGGTAATTTTCCAAAACGGAAATCCCCTGCTGGTATTTCCCAACAGTAATCCAGTTAATCGCCTGTTCAATTCGAACCGGATCCTCAATCTGCTTCAAACGCTTGGTGACTTCCTGGCGGTCCTTAAAGCTTTTTGTAAAGCTCAAAAATTGTTGCCAAGCCAACTGTGCTTTTGTGTAAAGCCCAATGTTCAAATATGCGTATCCCAAGTAATAATAACTCTGGGCGTGGCGTGGATGGGCTTCCGTGGTCAATTCAAAATAGTCCAGAGACTCCGCTTTAAATCGACCGATGTATTCCTCGTTGTTGGATTTAAGATACATCTCACGACAACAACGGGCGTAGCTATACATTCCGTGTAAATACTCCGGGTTGATGCACAAAGCCCCTCGAAAATGGATGCATGCTTCGTCATACTCTTCTCGCTCCGCTGCATCTCGTCCATTTTTTAACATCCCTTCAGCGATTTTATAATTGAAAATCTTTTTTAGAAATTGAACATAATGAGATGTATATTGAAAATGAGGATCAATTCCCATAATCCAGGTCATGTTTTCAGCCAAATGAGTGGGCTTCAGGCCACTTCCTCCTGCAAAGCCTGCCAGATCCTCCTTTCTAAGAGGAATGGGCACCCCTTTCATTAACTCCTGCATATCTCCTTTTTTTAGGTACTCGTCAGAAAACTCCGCAAAGACAAACTTGCTGAGGTATTTTTTAAAATACCTCCCCACTCGGTCTTCCCGATACTGTATATCAAATTCTTCCTTTGGCCTGAGGACTTTTCGCTTCACCCCGGTTCGAACAACCCAACTATTCTTTCGAATTTGTTCCGGAGTAGCCAATTCTTTTTTTCGAGGATCCTCTGCCACCTTTTGAACCTTATTTTCCAGAGTAATATTTGGTTTCTTAAACTTATTGCTCATCAGATATTCCATCCTTTTCGATTGAATTTTTTGATTGCGTCTTCATTTAGAGTCTCTTTCATATCCCTGGACAGTAGGCTGGTCGCCCGTTCCTCCGTTCCCGGCATGGTTCTGTTTTTCCAGGAAGAATACTTTCTTAAAATGCGATACAAATCTTCTTTTTTATGTGACACGCCCTGGAACCCTTTTAAATGATAGAACAAAGCAAATTCCTCAAAAAAATCAAAAGGTGTTCCCACTTGTTGAATCATATATTCCAAGGTATGTGAAAATCCACCTCGATTATAATACAAATTCAACACCTGTTCGATCTGCTTCAATCGCAATAAATCCTTTACGGATAAATAATGATTTCGAATGATTTGGTATGGGGCCTTTTCCTGATATACAATCCCATGTTCCGATGCATCTCTGCGTAGGACAGTCCCTTTTAAAAGCTTTAGAAATCCCAATTGGAAATGGTCCGCTTTCAACCCATATACATCATTGAAAGAGGTGCGAAAAATTTCGTAATTCTCATAAGGGAGTCCTGCAATTAAATCAACATGTACCTGGCAAGTGCCCAGTCGAATCAGCTTTTCTGTGTTTTCCAGAACCTGCCTCACCTCCCGATTTCGATGAACAGCTTCCAAGGTTTCAGGATGAGTGCTCTGAATTCCAATTTCAAATTGTACCAAGCCGGGTCTTGCCTCAGACAAAAGCTCCAATAGGTCAGAATCCACCAAGTGTCCTCCCATCTCAAAATGCCATCCCGTGATTTGATTGTCATGGTCTATCACATGCTTGATTAGCCGAAAACACCGGTTGCGATCCCAATTAAAGGTTCGATCCACCAATTTCACCTGACTTATTCTCAGCTTTAAAAAATAATCCATTTCTTCCTTCACCCGATCTTCCGGAAGACTTCGAACTTCTTTTTCCAGAGAGGATAAACAATAAGAGCATTGGTGAGGACAACCGCGGCTACTTTCATAATAAACTAATTTCTCCGGTTCGGGCGGCAAATACTTATAAGGAAACGGTAGAGAATCCATTTTTAGGGGGGGGGAAGAAGGATTCACATAGATTCGTTTGTCCTTTCGGTTTCGATATACCAGCCCTGGAATTTGATCTAGCCCAAGGCCCTCAAATCCTTGTTCACAAAGAGCTGTGAAGATGAGCTCCCCTTCTCCTTCCGCCGTAAAATCAACAGCGGCGTTTTTTCTCATGAACTCCAGTGGATCACAAGAAACTTCCGGACCCCCTGCCAGAATTTTCATATTTGGATCCGCCTGTTTTAAAACCGATGCCAACCCTTGAATTCTTTCCACATTCCATATGTTTACGGAAAAACAAACAACTTGGTAATCCCCATATAGAATTTCCGAAAGAATATAGTCATCCTCCTGATTAACGGTAAATTCTTTAAGATCACATCGTAAATCCGGATTTTCCATGTTCTCCTTGGCAGCGCTATATAAACAACGAAGGGCCAAAGAAGAATGGATAAATTTTGAATTCAATGTAGTTAAGAGCACCTTAATCATTAAAGCATCCTAAACCTTTCGTCCTTCAACATTCCTTTGTTTTCCATAGCCAACCGCAACTCACCCATCATCCGTTCCTTGTCCCGGGGCAAATCTCCTCTCAAAGAAAGGTAATTGCTGGCATGGTTGCTTCGAAAAACACACGGTTTTTTTACATTAATATTATCCAGCATCACCAAGGTCTCTGCCAACACCTCTTCGGCAGAAAGCAGCTCAAACCTTCCATTTCGAACCTCTTGAGTCAAAGGAGCCGATGGCTCTAGCATCAACGTTAGCAGGCCCACATAAGAAGGTTCCATTTCACTGATCATTGTGCCCGTTTCTTTCCCATGTTCCATCCAGCCATCCTTACCGGCCAAGCCAGAGATAAATGTAACCGATGCTTTGATTCCGCACTCTTCCAGCCGGCGTACCGCCGAAATAATTTCCTCCCGTGTGGCACCTTTTACAATGTGCTTAAGAACCCGGTCGCTACCCGATTCAGCACCGATGTAAACCATGTCCAGGCCTTCCTCCCGAAGCCGAACCAACTCTTCAACAGATTTTCGCAAAACATCCTGAGGAGAGCCATACACACTGACTTTCTCACATTCCGGAAATAAGCTCCGTATTTTTCCCAAAATAGCAGATAGTTTTTCCGTAGAGAGACAAAGAGCATCTCCATCCGCCAAAAATATTTTTTCAATTCGCTTATAATAACCTCTGGCCGCTTCCAAGTCCTGTATAACTTCCTCCAAGGGCCGAACCCGAAAGCTTTTATCCTTAAACATGCTACAAAAAGTGCATTGATTATGAGAGCAACCAATGGTTACCTGCAATATCAAACTATAGGCTTCGCTGGGAGGCCTGTATATACTTCCCTCATATCTCATATTTTCTTGTCTCCTTACATTTTTTCCGGGGCAAACACGCCCAAGAGAGTCAGCCCATTGGCTAAAACCTGTCGTGTTGCCAATACAAGCGCTACTTTGGATGCTCGCTCAATAGGCTCCGGTACCAGGATATGCTCCTCGTGATAAAAACGGTTGAAAGCTTGGGCCACATCCACTACATACCTGGCGATTACACTGGGTTCATACCGTTCTCCCGCATCCACCACCACTTCCGGGAAAGAATAGAGAAGCTTTTCCAACCGATATCCACCTTCTCCCGTCAAATACGATGTATCCCACGCATTTGGGTCTGTCGCTAGACGAAGTGCTTCTTCTCCGGCATTTCTTATAAGGCTGCAAGCTCTGGCATGAGTATACTGTACATAGGGCCCCGTTTCTCCTTCGAATGCCAATACTTTATCCCATGAAAACACATAATCCTTTCCTCGGGAATTGGATAATTCATTAAATACGATGGCTCCAATCCCTACTTGTGCCGCGGTTTCTTCCACATTATCCGTATTTACATTTTTCTCTAAGATAATTTCTCTTGTTTTTTCTACCGCCCGTTTCAAAACATCTTCCAGAAATACCACTTTCCCTCTTCGCGTTGAAAGATTGTCTCCATCCTCCAAGCTAACCAATCCAAAAGGAATGTGAACACAGTCCTTCCACCATGAATATCCCATCAACTCTACAATCTTCATCCACTGTTGGAAATGAAGAATTTGCTGGTTGCCCACTATGTACAAATTTTTATAGAAATCATAGGCTTCTTTTCTGTAAATAGCTGCCGCTATGTCCCGAGTAATATACAAGGTGGACCCGTCTCTTTTGGTAATCAAGGCCGGAGGCAGTTTATGTTCTTCTAAATCCACTATTTTTGCCCCTTCTGAAGCTTTCAGCAAGCCCTTTTCTTCCAATTCCCTAACCACTCTGTCCATTTTGTCCGAATAGAAGCTTTCCCCCGCTAGAGAGTCAAATTCAATTCCCAGCATGGAATATACCCGATTGAATTCTTTCAGACTCTCATCACGAAACCATTGCCACAAGGCCAATTCCTCAGGATTGCCTTTCTCCAGGTTGGAGAAAGCCTTTCTGGCCTCTTCTTCCAACTCCGGGGTATTCTCCGCTTCTTCATGGAATTTGACATAGTAAGACAAAAGCGTATCGATAGGAGCCCTGACCACATCTTCCCTATTTCCCCAATGGCGATATGCCACAATCATTTTGCCAAACTGAGTTCCATAATCTCCCAAATGATTAATCCGTACCGTTTCATAGCCCAAATAGTCATAAATCTTATATATGGCGTTCCCTATAACCGTACTACGGATATGCCCAATGTGAAAGGGTTTTGCAATATTCGGTGAGGAAAATTCCACAATCACCTTTTTCCCTTTGCCCCTTTCAGATCTTCCATAGACTTCTTTCTCTTTAATAATAGTGCCGATTACCTCTCTGCTAAAATCATCTCTTTTCATAAAAAAGTTCAAATAGGCGCTAACCGCCTCCACCCTTTCAAAGAAGGGGTGCCCTGCCAACTGCTCCGCCAATTCTTTTGCAATCATTGGCGGCGCTTTTTTCAATTCTTTTGCCAACCGAAAACAAGGCAAAGCGTAATCTCCCATTTTTTCTTCTGTTGGTATTTCAAGCATTTCCGTCAATTGGTTTCCGGGCAATTCCAGTACAGGTGCCAACAAGTCTCCGATTTTTTCCTTATAATCGATCATCCTTTTTCTTCTCCCCTATGATTTATTTTTCTCGCAGTATGACAACGGTTACACCATCGCCTCCCTCATTATAGCCTGCTCTCTGATAGGAAGTTACATGCTTGTGCCTTTTCAGCATTTCGTGGATTCCCTTCCGAAGAATGCCCTCTCCCCGGCCATGAATCACGGAAACGGTCTTAAGCCCTGCCATATACGCATCGTCCAAATATTTATCTACCATCATGCTGGCCGTATCCAAAGTTTCTCCTTGCACATTGATGGTGATGGGGCAACTACGCGCCTTATAAAACCCCGCATCCCCAAATCTCTGGGGTGATTTAGGTTTCGGTGTGCGATTCTCCGATATGGGAATTACATTCCGGATTTTCACCGACACCTTCAACCGCCCCACTTGCACCATCAATTCTCCTTTATCGTCCGGTAAGGTCAACACCTCTCCAATTTGATCCAAGGTCAGAACTCGAACTCTCTGCCCCAGTCGGATGGCAGCAGGGTCTGTAGGAGACAAGTTTTCCGGCACTTTTTTTCGTTCCCGGAAACGATCTTCTAAGGTCTTGAGTTGACTTTTTAAAGGCTGGAACTCTTGGGTGTTTTGTTCATTCCCACCTCTCTCTGACCGTTCCTGTGCTTCACGGGAAATTCGAGAAAGCTCCTCCCGAGTTTCCTCCACCATGAATCTCGCCTGCTCCTTGGCCTCCTCCAGGATTTTTTCCCGCTGCCGGTTCAGCTTTTCTTCCATTCCCGCCAATTCTTGCTGTTGTTTTTTCACGGCAAGATTCAGAAGCAAAGCTTCATCTTTCATTTCAGAGATTGCTCTTTTCTCTTCGTTCAATGAGGTGATTACTTCCTCAAAGGCCAACGCATTTTCATCCAAAAGACCTCGGGCGGCGACAATAAGTTCTCCGGGTAATCCAAGCTTCTCCGCAATTTCAAAGGCATTGGACCGCCCCGGGATTCCCATGGTCATGTGGTATGTAGGACTTAATGTCTCTACATTGAATTCCATGGATGCATTTTCCACCCCGGGCATGGACAACGCATACTTCTTTAATTCGGTATAATGGGTGGTTGCCAACACAGTGGCTCCCTTACCGCTTAAGTTTTTCAGGATGGCGATGGCTAAAGCCGCTCCCTCTGTGGGATCTGTGCCGGCACCAAGTTCATCCAGCAAAATCAATGTCTTTTCATCGCAGTTTTTTACAATGCGTACAATGTTATTCATGTGAGACGAAAAAGTGCTTAGGCTTTGTTCTATGCTCTGTTCATCTCCAATGTCAGCATAAATTTTTCGAAAAACAGGAATCTGTGTCCCCGATACAGCAGGTACATGAAGCCCGGATTGTGCCATCAGCACCAATAGCCCGGTAGTTTTAAGGGTTACGGTTTTTCCCCCGGTATTGGGTCCGGTGATAATCAAAGATCGGGTCCCCTTATCCAAGGTTATGGTGACGGGCACCACTTGTTTCGGGTCAATGAAAGGGTGCCTAGCGGAGAGAAGGTGCAAAGTCCCTTCCTCTGTAATTATTGGCTCTGTGCCATCCATTTCATAGGATAGATGTCCTTTGGCAAAAATGACATCCAACTGAACCAACAACTTTTGGTTATTGGAAAGAGGGTGATACCACTGAGCTACCATGGCGGATAATTCTGCCAGAACTCGCTGTACCTCCCCTTGCTCAGCCAATTCCAACTCACGAAGCTGATTGTTCAAATCCACTACCACCTGGGGCTCAATAAATAAAGTGGCGCCGCTGGAGGACTGGTCATGCACAATCCCTGGAAATCGGGTCCGGTGCTCTTGTTTCACAGGGATAACATACCTGCCCTGCCGTAAGGTGACGATGGCATCCTGAAGGTAACTCCGATTGTCTGATTTATTCAAAATTTGATTGATTCGATTTCGCACGGCTTCATTTTGTCTTTCAATGCTTCGCCTCAAATTTTTCAGTTGAGGAGAGGCATCGTCCGCCATGTCTTCCTCGCTCAAAATGCAACGGTCGATTTCATCCCGCAAAACTTTAGGGGCCTCCAACAACTCCGTCATCCCTTTTATAATCGGAACTTCCGGCAGTTCCCCTTTCATAAAAGAAATTACCTTTGCCGCAATGTTCACATTATAGAGCACCTCCAAAAGTTGACGCATAGCCAATGTTCCGCCTTTGCGGGAAAGCTCCAAATAAGGTTGGATATCATAGAAATTCCCTAACGGCAAAGGCCCCTTCTTTACAATAACCGAGAGAGCCTCCGAAGTTTCTGCCAGCAAATCCTTTATTACATAAGAATCCTGAGAAGGTTCCAACTCCATAATCAGTTGCCTGGCCAACTGAGAGCCTGCCAATTCACTGAGTCTTTGAATAATTTTATGAAATTCTAAAACCGTCTTGGCTTTCTGATCCATCCTCTACTCGCCCCTTCGCAACCGCTCCACTTCGCTTTTTAGCTGGATGTTCTCCATTTGCACATCGAAGAAATTGTTCTCCAACTCCCTGCATTTCGTTTCCAACTCATTGACAATATTTTGAGAAGCCATGGCCGCCTTTGCTTCCACCTCCTGGTTGGCATCAGATAGTCGCCGGATTTCTTCTTCCTTTGTCTCAATGGTTTTCATCAATTCATTCTTTTGTTGAATGATGGTTTGGGAATCCTCCTTGTACCCAATGATGGTTTTCTTTGCTTCTTCCCAAAGTTGCACATAATGCTCCATATCTTTCTCTAGCTGAACACTTTCGCTTTTCAACCGATTAGCTTCTTCCAGGGCATCAAAATAATCATCAGCCACATTCACTGCCGCCAGAACCCCCAGATCGGATAGGGACGTCCCTTTGGAAATGGCAGCAATGTCATACATTTTTGTATTTACATAATCTGCCACCTTCATCATGTGTTCTCTGGTTTTATCTCCCGCCACCACATAATCCTGGCCATAAATTTTTACACTGACCTTGTTTCCGTCCATCTCCGTGTCCTTTCTTAGATTTCTCGCAACATGGCCCCGGTTTTTTCTTTCAGCGCTTTTAAAACTTCGTTATGCACCAGGCCAACTTCCTCTTCTTTCAATGTGCGTTCCTTTCCCCGGTATACCAAGGTAAAAGCACAGGATTTTTTCCCGGGTTCCACCTGGTTCCCACGATACACATCAAACAACTCCACTTGCTCCAATAGTTCTGTTCCGGTTTCACGAATTACTTGCTCCATCCTTCCCACGGTCACATCCTCTTCCACTAATAAAGCAATATCCCTGGAAATGGAAGGATATTTAGCAAGAGGAGTGAAATAGCGCATGGTTTCTGCTGCTTCCATCACTTTCTGGAAATCCACTTCTAAACCAAAAACTCTGGTATCCAACTCATAATTACCCACCACTTCCGGATGGATTTCTCCCAGGGTACCAACTGGTTTTCCCTTTAAAAAGATATCTCCGCAACGGCCGGGGTGATACCGTTCTATGGTTTCATTGGCCTGAAAAGTTATGTCTGTAACTCCCAGTTTTTCTAGAAGCTTTATAAACATCCCCTTCAGGGTATAGAAGCTCTCCTCTTTCCCATACACTCCCATGGCTAGGGACACCTTTTCCAAAGGGAGCCCTTCTTCCAGACCACCTGTTTTTCGAAATATATTGCCCAATTCAAAAATTCGCACTTGTTCACGATTTCGATTATAATTTCTCCCTAAAACTTCCATTATATTGGGAAGCAGCATGGTTCTCATCACGGAATTTTCTTCTCCCAGTGGATTGATGAGTTGAACAAAATCCCGTTCTTCTCCACTTGGAGGAATTCTCATCAGGTCTGCAGTCTTTTGACTGACAAAACTATATGTTTGGGCCTCATATACTCCCAAGGCACATAATGTTTCTTTGGCCAAATCCTGAAGCATACGTTCCCTAGTCTTGGAGGCCGCGGAATTCCCTTTGGGCACGGTGACCGGTAAACGGTCAAACCCATAAATACGGGCCACTTCTTCTACATAATCAATCTCTTTCACCAAATCCTGTCTTACCGTAGGAGGTGTGACTAAAAAGAAATCTTTCCGGTCCTCTACCACCATTTCCAATCGCTCTAAGGTTTCTCGAATGGTTTCCGGCGAAATATGGATTCCCATAATTTTTTGTACCCGCGATGCCCGTACCATACAAGAGGTAGGCATCATAGGAGAAGGATACACATCCACAGGCTTTGCCAAGGCTTTACCGGCACTCAATTCCTCTATTAATTGAACCACTCGCTCTGCTGCAACGCCACATAAATTGGGATCAATGCCTTTTTCAAATCGAGCGCTGGCCTCTGTTCGAAGCCCCATCTTTTTTGAGCTGGTCCGAATGGCATCCCCATTGAAATTGGCCGCTTCTACCAAAATAGTTTTGGTGTCCTCCACAATCTCCGAATTCAACCCCCCCATAATCCCGGCAATGCCAATGGAACGGTTACCGTCTTTGATCATCAAGGTTCTAGGCGGCATGATTCGTTGAATCCCATCCAAGGTAGTGAATGTTTCCTGAGGATCTGCCGTATCCACCACGATTTTTTTCCCTTCAATCTGTCGAATATCAAACGCATGGATGGGCTCCCCATATTCCAGCATGACATAATTTGTGATATCCACAATGTTATTAATGGGGCGCATTCCTGCCAACATCAACCTCTTTTGCATCCACCAAGGAGAAGGCTTCACTTTCACATCCGTAACCACTCTTGCCAAATATCTTCGGCATAAATCCGGTTTTTTTATTTCTACTTGTACATAATCTCCGCTATCTCCCTCCGTTGTCCTTAAGGCAGTATTCGGGTATCTCATCGGAACCTGAAAGGTGGCTGCCGTTTCTCTTGCCATTCCCAGCAGGGAAAGACAGTCCGGCCTGTTTGGTGTGATTTCAAAATCCACCACCTGGTTGGCAAGCCCCATCATCTTGACAAAGTCAGAGCCCAGGTTCTCTTCTTCAACGGTATGGTTCAAAATCCATATTCCCTCTCGATGTGCCACCGGAACCACCTTGTCCTCGAAACCCAATTCTTCTAAAGAACACAACATCCCATCGGAAAGAACTCCCCGCAAAGAACCACGTTGAATCAATTCCCCGCCTTCTTTTTTTGGTTGCCCATGAAGAGGCCCAGGGATTTTGGACCCGTGTAAAGCCACCGGAACCAACGCGCCCACAAATACATTGGGAGCCCCGGTTACAATATGCAAATCCTCCTTCTCGCCGATATTCACTTGGCAAACCACTAATTTTTCTGCATCAGGGTGAGGTTCGATGGCAGTTATTTTTCCTAAAACTACTTTTTCAATTCCCTGGCCATAAGAATGAACACCTTCCAAATTGGAACCGGACATAATCATCCGTTCGCAGTATTCTTCCAGAGAATCGGGTACATCGGTATATTCTTTCAACCATGTAATGGGTACTAACATTCGTTCATCCTCCTATTTGAATTGATTGATAAAGCGCAAGTCGTTTTCATAAAATAGCCGAATATCATCCACGCCATAGCGAAGAATGGCAATTCTTTCTACACCCATACCAAAAGCGAACCCGGTAAATTTTTCTGTATCAATTCCGCCAACTTCCAGAACATGAGGGTGAACCATACCGCATCCTAAGATTTCAATCCAGCCAGACCCTTTGCACATACTGCATCCTTTTCCACCACACTTAAAACAACTTACATCCATTTCCGCCGATGGCTCTGTGAAGGGGAAGTAGTGAGGTCTAAATTTGGTTTTGGTCTGAGATCCGAACAGCTGTTTTGCCATCACATCCAAGCAACCCTTCAGATCCGTCATGGAAATGTCTTCATCCACTAAGAGGCCTTCAATTTGATGAAACATTGGAGAGTGGGTGGCATCGGGGGTATCGCATCGAAAACAACGACCCGGCGAAATCACCTTAATCGGAGGTTGCTGGCTTTGTATGGTTCGAACTTGTACCGGAGAGGTTTGGGTTCGAAGCAAAGTATCCTCTGTGATATAGAAGGTATCGGTCAAATCTCTTGAAGGATGATTTTTCGGAGCATTCAGGGCATCAAAATTATGGAACACGGTTTCCACTTCCGGGCCTTCAGAAACAGAAAAACCCATAGACATAAATATTCGGGAGATTTCATCGATGGTGATGGTAATCAAATGCCTGGCTCCAAGGTCGTATGGTACGCCAGGCTCTGTCACATCAATTTTTTCCAATCGAAATCGTTCTTTCTGTGCCTTTTCCTTGACCTCGCCCCACTTCATTTCCAACGCTTCTTCAATTCTTTCTCGAACCAAATTGGCTTCCCGGCCCAAGTCTTTCCGTTCTTCGTGAGAAAGTTTTCCCATGGATCTTAAAATTTCTGTTAACGGGCTCTTCTTCCCCAACAGTCGAACCCGGATTTCCTCCATTGCGTTCAAGGAATTGGCTCCTTCGATTTGGGTCATTGCTTCCGTCAAAATGTTTGATAACTTTTCTTTCATTCTCTATCTCCTCATGGATTCATACATGAGAATGCCGGCCGCCACGGCTGCATTCAGGGAATCCACTTTGCCTTTCATTGGTATTTTTATGCGGACATCTCCATGTTCAGAAAAATAAGGGTCTACTCCATTCCCCTCATTCCCAATCACAAGTGCGATGTTTTTCCTCAAATCTTGCTGATAGTATGATGTTTTGGCTTTCAAGTCGGTGACTACCATTTTTTTGCCACTTTTCCGCAAAGCTTCCAACAATTCTTCCCTATCGGAGAAATGAAATAAAGGAACCCGGAACAAGGAACCGGCGGTAGCTCGCACCACCTTTGGCGAAAATACATCTGCCGTCCCTTTTACAACCACCACTCCTTGGTATCCTGCCGCTTCTGCTGTACGAATTAAAGTGCCAATATTTCCCGGATCTTGAAGCCGATCCAATATCAATACATTTCCTTGGTTGGGAATGGTTTTTGGCATAACAGGCTTTTTTGCCACTCCCAGCACTCCCTGGCTGGTTTCTGTCTGAGCCAACTGGTCAAACAGACCATACTCCAAAAGGTAAATTGGAACGCCCGGTGCCTTCCCGGGCTTGGTAAAGACGAATTCGGGATGCCCTCCCCCTTTATCTCTTAAGAAAATATGACGAAGGGGAATCCCATGATTGCATGCTTCTCTAATCATGTTTTCCCCTTCCACCAGATAAAGGCCGCTTTCATCTCGCCCTTTTTTGGTAGAAAGCTTCCGTGTTTCTTTGTATATGGTGTTTTCCTTGGATGTGATCTTTTTCAACGATGACAATTCCCTTCTACCCCAATATGATAAAAAGCCGGTTTCCACCGGCTGGTTGATGCGAACCACTCTTAACGGTTTTCACCGTCTTTTCCCCCTTTTAGAAATACCGGAATATCGAAAATGGCTTTCGCCGTAGATAGGGACCCCATGGTATCGTAGGGGTTATCAATTTGCCCCGGAATTCTGGATGGACCATCACTTTCTTTGGACACCATCTCTTCTTCTTCCGAAACAAGCCGATTCAAGGCGTCAGAAGGGCGGTTATCAAACCCGGTGGCAATCACCGTTACCGCAATTTCTTCATGCAACTCCTCTCGAACGGAAGCTCCAAAGATAACAATGGCATCATCGTCAGCCGCTCTTTGAACTTGATCCGCAATTTCATTTACCTCTACCATTCCCAAATCATATCCACCCAGTACATTGAGCAGAATTGCTTTGGCCCCGGTGATGGTAGTTTCCAACATGGGGCTTTCAATGGCTTCGCGAACGGCTTGTTCTACCCGACCTTCTCCCCGTCCGTGGCCCACACCCATGTGAGCAACTCCCCGGTCTCTCATTACCGTATCCACATCAGCAAAATCTTGATTGATAATGCCCGCTTCCGCAATAATGTCCGAAATCCCCCGAACACCTTGTTTCAAAACATCATCGGCCATATTAAAAGCTTCCAACATGGTGGTGTTTTTTTCGGCAACCTGCAAAAGTTTATCATTGGGTACCACCACCAGAGAGTCCACATATTTTTTTAGGAACTTAATCCCAAGTTCCGCATGGCCCATCCTTTTTTTTCCTTCAAAGGTGAAGGGCTTGGTAACCACTCCCACCGTAAGAATCCCCATATCTTTGGCTGCCTTAGCGATGATGGGGGCCGCCCCGGTTCCGGTGCCTCCGCCCATGCCCGCCGTTATAAAAACCATGTCGGAGGTTTCCATTATTTTTTTCAAATCTTCAATGCTTTCCTCCGCCGCCTTCTGCCCAATCTCCGGATTGGCACCGGCGCCTAACCCCCGGGTCAGCTTTTCGCCGATTTGTATTTTTATCTCCGCTTTTGAACTGTTCAAAGCTTGTCGGTCCGTATTTACGGCAACCAACTGAACTCCTCTCATCCCCGTCTCGATCATCCGGTTGACCGCATTACAACCACCGCCACCGATTCCAATCACCATAAGCCTTGCATTGCTTTGTTCATTCACTTCAAACTGTAACATCAAAAAGACCCTCCTGCGAATCTCTGCATTGCCCTACATATGTGTATGTTGTATTATACCATAAGGGCACCCCAAAATATATATCAATTCCATAGGAATCTTCGGGTTTTTTCTTTCGTTGCTTCCGGTTCTACTGCACTTGCGGACTAAAGGAACAGTACCCTTTACCCCCCAAATATAAGGTCCCATATTGAATCCCTTCCGCCATCAACTCTGCCAACACCAACTGAAGACTTCCGTTCTTCATGGCCTCCAGGATATTTTCAGGCCTTCCCTCACAAACCAACCGATCGTAAATGTAAGCTTTGATGATTACGTTGGAAATGTCTATTTTCTTAAAGAAAAGATCATTGTCTTCCATAGCGGACAGTAGAACCAATGTGTTTTCAAGGACAGTGACCTCCTGAACCTCCAAAGGAAACCCGGGTTGCATTTGAAGCAAGGTCATTCCCACCAACAAAGGCACTTCCGGTTCTTGGTCTATCCGTCTCAGTACCATTCCATCCAAGTCTATCAGTACATAGGATTCGCCATAAGCCACCGCTGCATCCTCTCTTCGTTCCTCCACATGGATAATCACGGTATCCGGAAGCTTCCTTTTGATTTCCACATCTCGAATGTAGGGATCTTGCTTCAGCATGGAAATCCGCTCTTCTTTATCCAACCGAAACAAATTGCCTCCCGTTTTCAGCTTTGATAACTGCACCACCTCTGCGGCTTCATAATGAAAATTTCCTACCACTTCAATCGTTGTCACATTAAAATACGAAGTGTTGGCTATTCCATAAAGAGCCCCGGAGAAAAGAAGCACCAAAAAAAGGCGCAACAAGTAATTCTTCTTCTTGCGACGTCTTTTCTTTTCTTCACCGCTCTTTTTCATTTCAGGCTCCGTTTAAACACAAATGGCGGTATATTTCTTCCGCCGCCTTCGGCCGAGCCATATTCCTCATCGCTACAGCCATGCTTCTTCTTCTTTCTTCGTTGGTCTTCAAAGCCCAGATTTCCTCTTTCAATCGGTCCACGGTTAGGTCTTTTTCCTCTACCAGAACCGCTCCTCCTTTGTCCGCTACAGACTTCCCGTTGTAATATTGATGGTTTCCCGTCACATTCGGAGAAGGAACTAAAATAGCCGGGGTGCCACAGGCCATTTCTTCTGCTATGGTCAATGCTCCGGCTCGGGACAACACCAAATCCGATGCACTTAACAAAAGCGCCATACGGTCTGTGTATTCCAGTAATTCTAGCCCCGGATTGTCCAAAAGCTTTTCCTCAAAAAGTTGCTCTCTGATTTTCGGATAATAAAAACTTCCGGTTATAAACGAAAGCCGATGGGCCTTTTTTTCTAAAAACCAGGGCAGAATTTCCAAAATTCTTTGGTTTAATACACCAGCACCCTGACTTCCACCAAAAGCCAACAAAAGAAAGTCTTGCTCCTCAATCCCCAGTTGCTCTCTAGCTTCCTGTTTTGACAAGCTCCCCATCGATTGCCGAACGGGATTTCCGGTCACCACCCATTTCCCCTCCTGACGTAAATATCCAGCGGCTTCTTGAAATCCAAGGAATACTTTTTGGCAGCGGCCTTCCAACCATCGGTTGGCAAGACCCGGGATTGCATTTTGTTCATGAAGATAGGCCGGAATTTTTTTACGACTGGCCGCCATCAGCACGGGAACGCAAACGTATCCACCGGTGCCCACTACCACTCTGGGCTTGAGTTCGTCTATGATTTTTCCAGCCACTCGACTTCCGTACACCGTGTCTCGAAGGGTTTTTACATTCTTGTGCAACCTCTTTCGGTAAAAGCCGCTGGCAGGAATGATTCTTAATTCATAGCCTGCCGCCCCAATAGCTCTTTGTTCCAAAGGACGACCCGTTCCAATAAAAACCACATTGGCATAAGGATGGTGTTTCATAATGGCATCAGCAATGGCAATAGCAGGGTAAATATGTCCTCCTGTTCCACCACAAGTCATAATAATATTCATCTTGGTCTCCTTAACTACAACTTCGGCGACTTATATCTGGAAATGTTGATTAACAATCCCATGGCAATCATAAACATCCAAATGGCATTCCCCCCATAACTTATAAATGGCAAAGTGATTCCCGTAGGAGGCATGCTGGAAGTGACCGTGGCCACATTTAGCATCAATTGAATCCCCATCATCATGGTGACTCCTGAAGCCATTAGTGTTCCATACATGTCCTTGGCATTGATGGCAATGTGCATACCCCGCCAAAGTAACAACAGGTAACAAAGGAACAAAACTATTATCCCAACAAATCCCAATTCTTCACCGATGATGGAAAGAATAAAATCATTGTGAGCTTCCGGCAAATATAGATTTTTCTGAATGCTTTTTCCCAAGCCCACTCCAAACAACCCGCCGGACCCAAGAGCATATAGAGATTGCACTACCTGATAACCACTTCCAAGGGGATCGGAAAAAGGGTCCAAAAAACTAGTCACCCGGCTCAACCGATATCCTCCATCCGGGTCAACAAAAATGGCGAAAAAAGCCGCTAGTATACCCACAAGCCCCACCAGAAACAAATGCCATATTTTTGCACCCGACACGAATAGCATCCCCACAATGATTAGAAAGATGGTAATCGCCGTAGACAAATTGGGTTGCAAGTAAATCAACCCAAAACAAAGTCCCCCTAATCCCACCATAGGTAAAATGCCTTTTTTCAAAGATCGTGCTCTGGACTCATCGCTACTAAGATACCACGCAACAAATACGATGACCGCCAGCTTCGCAACCTCTCCTGGCATTAAAGTCAAATCTCCAATGCCAATCCAACGGGTGGCATTGTTACGGGTCACCCCCAAAGGAGTGAACACCAACATCAACAGCACCAAAGCAATACTGATGATTCCCCAAGATAATTTTTGATAAAAATGATAATCAATGGAAGCAACGGCCAGCATCAGCAATGTACCGATTCCAGCAAAAACAATTTCTCTCTTTAAAAAAAAATAGGGGTCATTATAATCGCTCAATGCCGTATAATAACTGGCACTGAACACCATGATGATGCCGAAAATCACTAGCACCATGGTGATAATGACAATTAAAAAATCCCCTGACTTCATTTGTTTTGACTTGGGCCCCATGGGTTTACCTCAACCAATTCAATTAATTTGCCAATTTGTGGACCAAAGTTTTAAAATGCTCCCCCCGTTGTTCGAAATTGCTATACATATCCCAACTGGCGCAAGCGGGAGACAACAGAACCGTGTCTCCACATCCAGCCATTTCATAAGCCAGTCTCACACTTTCATCCATATCCTTCGCCATCTTTATATTCCGGATTCCTTTGGATTCTGCCGTTTCCTTGATTTTAGAAGCCGTCTTTCCCAGTAGAACCAACCCTTTCACTTTCCCCGCAAAAGAGTCAATCAACTCCCCAAAATCATTTCCCTTGTCATACCCCCCGGCAATAAGAACGATACCGGAAGGCATAGCATCCACAGCTTTCATTGTAGAGTCCGGATTGGTAGCCTTGGAATCATTGATGAATCGTATTCCATCTACCTCTTCTACAAATTCCAAACGATGTTCTACCCCGCCAAACTGTTTCAATGTCTCCCGGATTACCTCCGGGTCAATCCCGGAAAAAAAGGCAACGGCAGTGGCAGCCAGAGCATTTTCGATGTTGTGGTTTCCGGGAATCAGCAGCTCTTCCACCGGAAGTACGGGGATTTCCCGTTGAAAAAGGTCTTTCAGCATAATGACTCCGTTTCGAAGGAAGCACCCCATAGGAAGTTCTTCCTTCCGACTGAAATACACCACTTTACAGGGAGCGGTTTCCCCCAATCGACGGCAATGCCCATCATCATAATTCAAAATTGTGTAATCCGTTGCTTCTTGATTTTTAAAGATTTCTCCTTTTGCGGAAATATAATTTTCCATAGTTTGATGCCGATCCATATGGTCTTCCGTAATATTTAATATGGCGGATACAAGGGGGCGAAATGTCTTGGTAGTTTCCAATTGAAAACTGGAAACTTCAGTGACCAACCATGTATCTTTAGTGGCAATCAACGCCCGGCTGATTACTGCCACACCAATATTTCCCACTACATAAGTCTTTCTACGAGCTCTCTTGAAAATTTCTCCCACAAGGGTAGTCGTTGTAGTTTTTCCGTTGGTTCCCGTAATGGCCACATACAATCCAGCGCCCACTCGAAAAGCAATTTCCAACTCCCCAACGATTTCGGCACCCTTCTCCTTGGCCTCTTCAATAAAATCTAAATAAAGTGGCACCCCGGGAGATAGCACTACCAAATCAAAGGTGTCCTGGGGATCCGGCTTTCTTCCAAAATAACAAGTAACACCCACCCCTTCCAGAAACTGGATCAAATTGGGCTCCACATCTTCTTTTTTCTTGATGTCTTGAACCGTTACCTTCGCTCCCAGCTTCAATAAGGCTTGCGTAGCTGCAATCCCTGATTTGCCCATCCCTACTATCAACACTCTTCTTCCTGTCAGCTGTCCTTCCATCTACAACACTCCTATTCCTATCACCGAAAAGAGCAAGGTGGCAAACCAAAACATAGCCACCACCCGGGTTTCTTTCATCCCTGCCAACTCAAAATGGTGATGCAAAGGGGCCATTCGAAAAATCCGCTTCCCTCTGGTTTTGAAGCTAACGACCTGCAAAATTACCGAAAGCGCCTCCGCTACATATACAAATCCAACAATGGGAAGAAACAATTCCAAATCCATGCCCATGGCCAAAGTAGCCAAACCACCACCCAACGCCAGGGAACCCGTATCCCCCATAAAAATTTTGGCTGGATATCGGTTGAAAATCAAAAATCCCAAGCAAGCGCCCGCCATGGTAATGGCCAGCGGTGCGCCAAACACATGTTGGTAAGCCACCCCCGCCAAGGCGAAAAAAACCAGTGATATGGCCGTAACCCCTACAGCCAGCCCATCCAATCCATCTGTCAAGTTCACGCCATTCACCATAGCCACTAGTACAAAGAGGCCAAAAGGTATATACCATAGTCCCAAATCCACCAATTGTCCCGTAACGGGAATCCGAACCAAAGTATCTCCTTCCGGTCCATAGGCGATAAGCCAAAGTAATACACCGGATACTACCAATTGAAGAAGAATCTTTTGCCAGGCCTTTAGCCCAAGATTCTGCTTTTTTCGTATCTTGGCATAGTCATCTACAAAACCAATGGCCCCAAAGGCAACCAAGGCCAGCATCACCGTTAATACCTCCGGATGAAACTGTCTTGTCGCTATAGCGGTAATTGCAATCCCAATAAGAATGGCCATGCCCCCCATGCTGGGAGTTCCGGACTTCTTCAAATGAGACCGGGGTCCTTCTTCCCGAATGTTCTGCCCTGCATGCTTTCTCTTCAAAATAGGGATGGCCAAAGACGTTGCTACTGTAGTCATCATCAAGGCCATTGCCAGTAATAACAACAACTGAAGTATATCCATAAATGCTCCTAATCCTCTACTATATGCTGAATAATTTCCTCCATCCTAATTCCTCGCGACCCCTTAAAAAGGATTACATCTCCGGGAGAAAAAAGTTGAGGGATCCGGACAACGAGGTCCTCCTTGCTGGAAAAATGAAGATTGTTTTCCGCTTTTAAATACTCCTTTGCTCCTAAGTTGATATTATATGCTAATTCCCCCACGGTGACAACCATATCCACCCCCAAACTTCCCGCATATCGACCTATTTCAACATGATGAGCTACACTGTCAACGCCCAGCTCATACATGTCTCCCAGAACGGCAATTTTTCGAAGGCCCTTTCGGGAAACCAATACATCCAAAGCCCCCCGCATTGAATCAGGGCTGGCATTGTACGTATCGTCGATGATTTTAATCCCATTTGCGAAGGAAACCTTTAGCCTTTTTTCCGTTAAATTCAGCCGGGACAGTCCGACAGCACCCTGTATTATGGGAACCCCCAATTCCACTCCGCATGCCAAGGCCAAGGTGGCATTTAACGCATTATGCCTTCCCGGGACCGGCAACTTAATCGTCACAATTTCTCCTTGGCTCTCTACATCAAAGCACAGACCTTCTTCATCTCGATCCCATATGTTGTGAATAAGATAATCTCTTTCACCTTTGGTTCCTACTGTAAGAAGGCGATGCCTACCGGAAGCTGTCTTGCGATTTAACAAGTCACCATCTTCATTGATAATTAACACACTGTCGTCATGAAAACCCATTTTGATTTCCAGCTTGGCTTTCAATATGTTTTCCCGGCTACCCAGTTTTTCCATATGAGAATACCCCACATTGGTTATGATGCCTATATCCGGCTTCACCAATCTGGACAAAAAAGCAATTTCTCCCGGCCGGTCCATGCCCATTTCGAAAATTCCCACCTGAGTATCTTTTTCCATGGCGAACACCGTCAAAGGAAGCCCTATATGATTGTTAAAATTTCCCGGTGTTTTTGCCGTCTTAAACCTGGTAGCACAAACTGCATTCACCATATCCTTGGTGGTGGTTTTTCCGGTACTCCCTGTTATTCCGATTTTTTTTATGGGAAATCGTTGCAAATAATAATTCGCCAACTTTTGCAATGCTTCCACCGTATTTTTCACCTGCACCACTCCTTCAATGGGCCAACCTTCCCGCTGCTGTTGAACCAAGGCCGCAGCGCCTCCCTTTTGAGCGGCTTCTTTCACAAAACGATGTCCATCCTGCCGTTCCCCCTCTATGGCAATAAAAAGTCCACCCTTTTGTACTCTACGGGAATCGATTTCCACCGAAGAAATTGACCCTTTAGGATCTCCTTTTAGGAGCACTCCTCCGGTGGCCTCTGCAATTTCTTTCAAACAAAGTGTATTCACTGAGATTTCTCCTCTCTTTACTCCCAGTACAAATAGACCGGAGCTCCTTTTTTCATGCTTTCGCCTGCCTTGGGGTATTGATCTGCTACCATAGTCTCCAGGGTGGAGCCTCCTTCCGGAGAAAGGATGCCCTCCAACCCAAGCCCTCCCAAAATACCCATTGCATTTTCCAGACTCTGTCCCGCTAATGGCGGAACAATTACCGTATCCTTCTTTAAAGCGGCCAACTCTTGGCTGGTAAATTCCGGCTCCACATTAAGGTACCGTAATGTGTCTGCCAAAATCTTTTGTGCCCCGGGAGCCGCGGTCACACTACCATATTTCACACCCTTGGGATTATCCACTACCAGCAAAATGGCAACTTGCGGGTTGTCCATGGGTGCCATGCCAATAAAGGAAGAATAGGTTTCATCGATGTATCCACCATCCTTGGCCTTTTGTGCCGTTCCTGTTTTTCCTCCCACTCGATATCCTCCAACCTTGGCCGTGCCCCCACCCCCTTCAGACACTACGGATTCCATAATGATACACATTTCATCAGAGGTTTGTTTGGAGACCACTTGACGCACCACCTTCGGTTCGAAGGTTACTACCGTTTCACCTTGGGTATTGGTCAGTTCCTTAACCAAACGTGGTTGCATCAGCTTTCCTTCGTTCCCAAAGGTGCATATGGCAGATAAAATTTGAATCGGAGTAACAGCAATTCCTTGGCCATAGGCCATGGTTGCCAACCCAACCGGGTTCTTATACGCCCTGGATTGCAGAATGGATGAGCTTTCTCCCGGGAAATCGATGTTTGTTTTTTCGGAAAACCCGAATAAATCCAAATAGGTATAATACCGTTCCTCCCCCACCCGTTGAGCTATTTGAACCTGGACCGGATTGCAAGAGTTTCCCACAGCTTCCACCAGAGTTTGGCGTCCATGTGGTTGATAGTATCTCCAACACCTTAACACAGTATCATAAACCTGAATGCTCCCATTACAATAAAAGATGTCATTCAAGAAGGTAACCCTTTCTTCCAAGCCGATGGCCGTAGTAATCAATTTGAAGGTTGAGCCTGGTTCATAGGTGTCGCTAATCAAAGAATTCCTCCACATTCGATTCCAATAAACCATTTTTTCTTCTGCCGAGAGGTTTCCCAGAGCCAAGGCCTCTTCTGTATCCAACGGGCTTCGAGGGTCATTGGGGTCAAATTCCGGAAGCAAGGCCATCGCCAGAATATCCCCGTTTTTTGGATCCATAATCATACACCAAATCCGATCTGCCTCTGTTTGTTCCAACACTTCTTGAATGGATTTTTCCACATAATGTTGAATGACCGAATCGATAGTCAACACCACATTGAGGCCGTCCGAAGCTCCAAAATATTTTTCCACCCCATAAGCCAATCCATTTCCATCCACATCAGCACTTTTTATCCACCTGCCGGAAACTCCGCTTAAATAATTATCATAACGCAGCTCAATACCTGCCAATCCTACATTATCATCCGTAACACTTCCCAAAACTTGAGATGCAAAAGCACCCAACGGATAATAACGCTTCACCTCCTCCGTCAATTCAACTCCATACAAGGAAAGCTCTTTTATGGCGGCCGCCGTATCTTTACTTTGATGCTTCGCAATGCGCACCAACACCGATTCTCGATTGGATATTCTCTTTAATTCTTCTACCGTCATGTCCAAAATGGGGCTGAGTTGTTCCAGTGTGCCAATGGCTCTTACTTCCTTTTCCACTTCATCAGCCCCTCGCCAGATTCGGTCTGGTCGGACCCAAACAGAAAATGCCTTTGCGGAAATAGCCAATTCTTCCCCATTGCGATCATATATGGTGCCTCTTTTGGCAGCGATGGGAACATCTCTCGTTTGTTGCCCTGCCGCCATAGCCGCATATTCTTCTCCTTTCACAATCTGCACCCACCCCACGCGGAAGGTCAAGGCGATAAGAAGAAGACAAAAGACAAAAAACACCAGGAGCAATCTTTTTTTTATACGATTTGTTGGTTGCTTCATTTCCATTCCTTCTCTTCGATACCCTCATGGGAAAAAACCAGACCCTTATTCTATCTTCATGAAGTTGTCTGGTTGCGTATTCCTATGCAATTTTTTTGTCTTGCTACTGATACGCCTGCTCTTTAATAACGGAAGCCAAATTCGGGATTGCTTCCGAGCCTTGACTTATGTAGCGAAACTGAGTGACTTCCGGGTATACCATACCCAGCTCTTCAATAGCTCTGGCTTCTATATTACCGATATTGATGGCACTTTTTATTTCTACATCCAGATTCTCGATCTCCCCTTGAATTACTTCATTTTCCTTAATCAGGGTATTAATATCATACTTGATACTGGCTGCATAAGCGGAAGAAATAATCATCCCAATACACACCAACCCCAGCAGTATTGTTAGAACCATCAACATAAATCGATCCTTTGGTGTGGTTCTGGCCTTCCGCTGCTCCCGCTCACAAGAGACATCCCTTGGCTTCATATCGAAACTGAATTTGCGATACTGTTGTTGATATTCGTACCATTGCTCCGCTGCAATCATTTCTGCTCTCCCAATTTTTCAACAACTCTCAACTTTGCACTCCGGGCCCGCGGGTTGGTTTCCAACTCAGAAGGACTAGGAGTAACCGGTTTCCCGGTTATCTTTTGAATATCTGCCATTTTTCCACAAATGCACACCGGGAATTCCCGTGGGCAAGTACAAGGGGTGATTCTTCTCTGGAAAGTCTCCTTCACGATTCGATCTTCTAATGAATGGAATGTAATAACGGCCATCCGGCCTCCCGGTGCTAAACGATCCAGAAATTGTTCTAACGCTCCCGAAAGAAGTGACAGCTCTTCATTCACCTCGATCCGAATAGCTTGAAAAGTTCTTTTTGCCGGATGAGGCCCCTCCCTGCGGGCCGCAGCAGGAATCGCCTGTTTAATTCGTTCCACCAACTCATAAGTGGTATTGATGGGCTTTTCTTTTCGTCCATTTACTATAAAGTTGGCAATTCGAGAGGCCCAACGTTCCTCCCCATATTCCCTAATGATTCGCGTCAACTCTTTTTCACTATATTGGTTAACAACCTGTTGCGCGGTCTTAGAATCCCGTTCATCCATCCTCATATCCAAAGGTGCATCCTGCATATAAGAAAACCCTCGAGCTGCATTGTCCAGTTGAAAGGAAGAAACGCCCAAATCCAACAACCCCCCTTGGATTTTTTCCACCCCCAATTGATCTAGTAGTTGAGGGAGTTCATTGTAGTTGGCCTGAACAAAGCTCTTTTTACAGGAGTAAGCTTGCAACCGTTGCGCTCCTGCTTGGATGGCGGCTACATCCCGATCGATGCCGATGTACCATCCGGAATCACACAGTTTTCGACAAATTCCATCCCCATGCCCGGCACCACCCATGGTGCCGTCTACATAGATACCCTCCGACTTAATATTCAAGGCCTGAAGCACTTCTTCATACAGTACCGGCCGATGGTTAAATTCCATATTCAATCATCTTCTTTGCAAAATCGCTATGTTCCAGCTCCGTTGTGTTGGCCGCATCCTCCCAGCAGTCCTTACTCCAAATTTCAATTCGGTTTAATAATCCCAGTGTAATCAATTCTTTGGTCATGCCAGCCCAATCTCTCAAATCTTGAGGCAGGGTCAACCGGCCCTGACGATCAATATCCGTGTCCACCGCGTTGGCATAAAAGTGACGAACAAAAGCCCGGGCGTCCGGGTCACTCATGGGAAGAGCCGATAGTTTCTCCATCAATACTTCCCACTCACTCATAGGGTATATGTAAAGGCAACGGTCGATTCCTCGAGTCAGGACGCACTTGTCCCCCAGGATGTCCCGAAATTTTGCAGGAATAATCATCCGGGACTTGTCATCCATTGAATTTTGATATTTGCCCATCAACATAGGGATACCTCTCCACACTACTTGATTTCAGATACTACCACTTTACTCCATTTTCCTCCACTCTTCAACTACTTTGCTCCATTTTTCCTGTATTTCACTCCTTTTTTTTGTTTCTAACTCCCCCAAAAGGAAATTTTCTGACAATTTACCCCAGATATAGTGCCTCAAAAAGAGAATTCTTCCTACATCTTGTCTTTGGAAGGACTGTCTCCCGCCATTTTTGCCAATTGTGAAGGTTTTATTACAATTATGATAGAGAAATATACTTTCCGGAAAATCATGCTATAATGTAGAAATAGTAAACTATTGACATGCTTTCGAAGAGTTATCATGGATGATTCATGTAATGTTCTAGGAGGTAATCTATGAAGAAAAAATTCCTTGGAACGACTCTGCTGGTTCTTTTGATAAGTTTGTTGGCCTTCCCTATGACCGGATGCAAATCCGACCGCTACGGGAACACGTATGTGGAGCCAAAAATTACCGTAGATTATCTGACAACCGAATTTGCGGATCAAATCACTAGAGACGGAGCCACAAAAAGATTCGGAACCATCGATGCAATCCAAAACAACGGAGACGGCACCTACACGTTTACCATGAACGCCAAAGAGTTTGTGGTAGACAACAGCCAACCCAATGGATTCTACATTGCAGATCGGAATCAAAATTACGAGTTGATACTCTCTAAATCCGCAAGATCCGTATTCTTCCCCGGGGGAGACTCTTCCCGGGCAGAATTCTATTTGTCTGCGGCAGATTTCATCCAGGCCCTAGAAAAAGATCGAAGCAAAAATAATGCCTCAGGCTATGAAGAATACCAACTCTTTTATTTCTATGTAATGCATGATTATGTGGAATTGGTACTCCAACAATATCTTCCATAACAACCCCCACAAATCTCCCCCTTGCGGTCTATGGACTGCAAGGGGGTTTTTCGTCCCGAAATGACCAAAAAAAAATTTCCTTGTGACAAAGTTACGGAGAAAACCAAGGATTTACTGCATAATACAAGAGTATGTGTAAAATATAACAATCTAAGATGAGGTAATGAAAATGAAGAAGAAAGTTGTAATCGTTGGTGGTGTGGCCGGTGGAGCCACAACCGCTACCCGACTTCGTAGGCTGGACGAAGAAGTGGAAATCCTGATCTTGGAACGGGGGGAATATATTTCTTACGCCAATTGCGGTCTGCCCTACCATGTGGGAGATGTAATCAAGGAACGTGAAGCCTTGCTTTTGCAAACACCGGAACGCATGAAAGCCCGTTACAATGTGGATGTAAAGGTCTTCCATGAAGTAACTGCCATTCATCCAAAAGAAAAACTGCTGACCCTTCGGAATGGCAGCACCGGGGAAATTATGGAAGAAAGTTATGATGTGTTGGTCCTCGCCACCGGGTCTTCTCCCTTGAAGCCAACCATACCAGGCATAGACAACCCTAATATTTTCTCTCTATGGACTGTGCCCGATACGGACACCATTAAAAATTACATCCATCAACACCAACCTAGAAGAGCAGCTGTCATTGGAGGCGGTTTTATTGGCGTAGAAATGGCAGAAAATCTCCACGCTGCCGGTCTGGAGGTGGATCTCATCGAGATGATGAATCAAATCATGTCTCCCTTAGATTTTGAAATGGCAGAAATTCTTCATGAAAATATGGATATGAATGGAGTCCATCTCTATTTAGGAGATGGCGTATCAAGATTTGACGCCAAGGACTCCATGACTACTATTACTCTCAACAGCGGCAAGACCATCGATACGGATATGGTGATTCTGTCCATAGGGGTGAACCCCAATAGTCAACTTGCCAAAGAATCCGGCCTGGCTTTGAACGAAAGAGGCGGCATCGTAGTGGATTCCACCCTTCGAACCAGTGATCCAAACATCTATGCCGTAGGGGATGTGATTCAAGTTGAGAACCATGTGATGAAAACTCCTTGCATGGTTCCTCTGGCGGGACCTGCCAACAAACAGGCTCGAATTTGCGCCAATAACATCCTGGGGAAATCCGAAGAATATCGAGGCACTCAAGGCACTGCCATTGCCAAAGTATTTGACTTAACCGCCGCCAGCGTTGGTATGAACGAAAAACAACTTAAGGCCTTGGGGCAAGAAAAAGGCAAGGATTACTTCACTGCTCTCATCAACCAGAAATCCCATGCCGGTTATTACCCGGGAGCCACTCCTCTGAATCTCAAAATGATTTTCGATGGTTCCGGGAAAATATTAGGAGCACAAGCGGTAGGTCAAGATGGAATTGACAAGCGTATCGATGTTTTGGCCTCTGCCATGCGCCTTTCCGCCACTATCTACGATTTAAAAGAACTGGAACTGGCCTATGCACCTCCTTTTAATTCTGCAAAGGATCCGGTGAACATGCTGGGATTTGTTGCTGAAAATGTGTTGGAGGGCCTGGTTGAGTTTGTGGATTGCATGGAATTGGACCACATGATAGAGGCAAAAGAGGATTTCACACTTTTAGATATCAGTGAATCAGAAGAGCGGTTGGTGTACGCCATTCCCAACTCTGTGCATATTCCGTTAGGCCAGTTGCGAAATCGGTATCATGAGCTAGACCCGGAAAAACAAGTGGTGGTGTATTGTACCATCGGGGTTCGCTCTTACAATGCGGCACGAATTCTAAAAGGCAACGGTTTCCAAAAGGTATCCACCTTAGCGGGAGGATGTTCCCTGTACAAAACCCTCCATTATCGTGAGTTGAATAGCCATTTCAAAACTACTATGCCAACCCAAATGCCATCTGTTTTGCCGAGAGAGGAAAATGAAATGATGATTTTAAACTGTGCCGGACTGCAGTGTCCGGGACCCATAATGAAAGTGAACGAATCCTTGAAGAGTCTTGAGGATGGCCAGATCTTACAAGTATCTGCCACCGATATGGGGTTTCCACGGGATGTGGAAAGCTGGTGTCGAAGAACTGGAAATACATTCCTTCGGTCAGAGCGGAAGGATAAGATGAACATTGTATATATTCAAAAGGGTTTGGCAACGGAGTCCGCTCCCGTCATACCGGCAAACCAAAATAGTATTCCGTCTTCTTCGGAAAACAAAACCATCATCGTTTTCAGCGGGGATTTGGACAAGGTATTGGCCTCCTTTATTATCGCCAACGGCGCTGCCGCCATGGGACGCAAGGTAACCATGTTCTTCACATTTTGGGGGCTGAATGCCCTGAGAAAATCGGAGAAAAACTCCGTCAAAAAACCCTTTATGGACAAAATGTTTGGTACCATGATGCCCAGAGGTGCTTCCAAACTTTCCTTATCCAATATGAACATGGGCGGTATGGGTACTAAAATGATGAAGATGGTGATGAAGGATAAGAACGTACAATCACTGGAAGAGCTCATGCAGCAAGCTATGGCAAATGGTGTTCACATCATGGCCTGTACCATGTCCATGGATATCATGGGAATTACCCAAGAAGAGTTGATTGACGGGGTAGAATTAGGTGGTGTGGCCACTTATCTGGGAGAAGCGGAAGAATCCAATGTGAATCTCTTTATATAAATAACCAGAGGCGGGGAATGCCCCCGCCTCTTTTCAATAAATTTTCAGCCTGTTTTCGCAGCCTATCTTCGTGGTGCTAAACATTAAACAAAAAATGGATAATATCTCCGTCCTTTACCACATACTCTTTTCCTTCCGAACGGACCATTCCTTTTTCTTTGGCATGTACCAGGTTCCCCCCAGAATCCATTAAGTTATCGAAGGAAATGGTCTCTGCCCGTATAAACCCTTTTTCAAAATCCGTATGAATTTTCCCGGCAGCTTGCGGCGCCTTGGTTCCCCGTTTAATGGTCCATGCCCGAACCTCCGGCTCTCCCGCTGTAAGAAAAGAAATCAGATCCAACAAAGAATAGCTGGCTTTGATGAGTTGGTCCAATCCCGACTCTTTGATTCCCAATTCTTGAAGAAACAACTCTCTTTCCTCTGAATCCAACTCCGCCAACTCTGCTTCCACCTTCGCACATATCACTACAACTTCAGACCCTTCATTTCGGGCCCATGCTTGCACCGCGGCTACGTGCGGATTCTCCTTCTCTGCCAGTTCCTTTTCGGAAACATTGGCAGCATAGATAACCGGCTTTGAAGACAGTAAATCCCAGGAGCGAATCCACTCTTCTTCTTCTTTGGAACACTGAGGATATAAGGTTCTGGGAGATATGCCCTGTTCCAATAAGCCGAACACTTTTTTCATCCATTCTAATTCTGTCACCAAAGAACGATCGCCTTTGAGATTTTTTTCCATTCTTTGGATCCGGCGCTCCAACATTTCCAAATCGGAAAAAACCAACTCCAAATGGATGGTTTCGATGTCCTCTAAAGGATCTGCCTTCCCGGACACATGAACTACATTGTCGTCCTGAAAACATCGTACCACATGGACGATGGCAGCCACTTCCCGGATATGGCCCAAGAACTTATTCCCTAGGCCTTCTCCTTTTGAAGCCCCTTTCACCAACCCTGCAATATCCGTAAACTCAATGGTCGTATATACGGTCTTCTTTGAGTGATACATTTCATGCAAAATATCTATTCGACGATCCGGTACCGTAACCACTCCCACATTGGGTTCAATGGTACAGAAGGGATAGTTTGCTGCTTCCGCTCCGGCTTTGGTAATGGCATTGAATAATGTACTCTTTCCTACATTAGGTAGCCCTACGATGCCCAGTTTCATTCCCTTATCTCCTTCCCTGCTTCCCTCTTCTTCCATCTCATGTATAATATCACATAGAAAATCAGTGACAATATAATCACCGTCCCACTAAGCAGCTGGGCTTGCCGGAAGGGTCCCAACATCAAACTATCGGTTCGAAGCCCTTCCACAAAAAATCTCTCGATGCTATATAACCCGCTATACAGCAAGAGGATTTGACCCGTGAATTTTCGCCGATTCCCAATGTAGATCAACAGTGCAAACAGCAAAAAACACCAGACGGATTCATACAAAAATGTGGGATGAACCATTTGTCCATCCACAGGAATGCCCCAGGGCAAATCTGTGGGTCCCCCATGGGCCTCTGAATTAAAGAAATTGCCCCATCTGCCTATGGATTGAGCCAAAGCAACTCCCGGCACAGCCGCATCCAAGACATCCGCCGGATGATACCCATACTTTCTACACAAAAGAGCAACCGCAATAAAAGCAAGAATTAATCCCCCGTGTATGGCCAATCCACCCGTTCGGATGTTGATGATTTTCAACCAATTAACGGTTCCCTCAGAGGTAAGATACCAGGACCAATTGAAAAGTACATAATAAAGCCTTGCCCCAATGATTCCAACGGGAATTCCAAGTATCAGAAGGTCTAGCAGACGGTTCGGATCCAATCCGTAGATTGGCCCTCTGCGCATCATCACCCATCCCCCCAAAACCATTCCTAGGGCAATCAGGATGCCATACCATCGAATCTCTATTCCAATTAAGGTAAATGCTATGGGGTTCGGTTCAAAAAGCATTACTTCTGGTCTCCCTTTGATATAAATTCTTCCATAATGGCAACGGAAGCCGATGCCCCTAACCGGCTGGCCCCTGCTTCCATCATTTTTTGCGCCGTAATCAAATCCCGAATTCCACCGGAAGCTTTCACACCCATGTCCATTCCTACTGTTTTTCTCATAAGAGATACCGCCTCCACGGTGGCGCCTCCCTTTGAAAATCCCGTAGATGTTTTTACATAATCTGCGCCTGCTTTTTTCGCCAACTGACATGCCAACACGATTTCTTCCTCCGTCAACAAATCAATTTCCAATATGACTTTTACCAGAGCATCCTGCTCATGGGCAAATTGGCAAACCACCAGGATATCTTGTTCCACCTCTTCCATCTTGCCATCAAGCAAGGGCCCGATGGGCAGAACCATATCGATTTCCGAAGCGCCATGAGAACAAGCCCAGTCCGTTTCATATGCCTTGGCTTGTGTTGACATAGCCCCCAAGGGAAAACCTACTACACAAGCCACCTTGACCGGTGTTCCCACTAGCAACGAAACCGCTAGGGGTACAAACCGAGAGTTTACACATACGGAATGGAACTCGTACTTTCGCGCCTCTTCACATAACTTGATAATATCCCCTTCTTTTGCCTCCGGCTTTAACAAGGTGTGATCAAAATAGCGCTGAAATCCCATTTCATTCATAGGCTTTCTCCCTTCTTCCCTTTGATTCATCAAACGGTATGAACAAGGAAAACCGGCCTCTTCGGAAAAAAACGCCGGTACTCCCTCATCTGCTCTTTCTTTTTTGTGACAAACCACTATCCTATACCGTCACAATCTCTCCTACGCCGTCCGGTCCCAGGCCAGCCGCATTCCCCTCGTCTGTGTCCAAATGGAATTCGCACTGATGTCCTTCACCGGATCGAACCAGCACTTTGTGAAACGTAATACCGCGTTCACCTTCCACCTGAATGCTAACCCAGTCCTTATCTTTTACACCGGCCTCTATAGCTTCTAGCGGAGAAAGGTGCACATGGCGCAGAGCCACTATGACGCCATGGTCAATCTCCACGGAACCACAAGGTCCGATTAATGTACATCCCGGAGTTCCTTCCAACTTTCCGGACTCTTTTACCGGAGCTTTAATGCCGATGATTCTAGCATCTGTCATTGCCAACTCCACTTGTGTTTCCGGTCGGGCAGGCCCAAGCACTCGCACGCCCTTTAATGTTCCTTTAGGGCCAACCACATCCACCTTTTCCTCTGCCGCATACTGACCTGGCTGCACCAAAGGTTTAGTAGGGCACAAGTCATGGGTACACCCAAACAAAACATCAATATCTTTCTGGCATAAGTGCACATGCTTGTTGGATAGTCCAATTTTTACTTCATAACCCATCTTCATTTCTCCTTTATATAAAACTATTACTTTAAATGACTGATGTAGGGAAGATTACGGTACTTTTGATCATAATCCAACCCGTAACCGATAATAAAAATGTCCTCCACTTCAAATCCGATATAGTCTACATGGATTTCTGCACGACGGCCGGCCGGTTTGTCCAACAGTGTGCAAATTTTAAGAGACTTGGGATTTCTACCCAAAAGATACCCTTTCAGGTAATTCAAGGTAATCCCGGAGTCTACAATATCTTCCACAATAATTACATTTTTTCCTTCTATACTGGTATCCAGATCTTTAATAATCCGAACAACCCCCGTGGTTTTTGTTTCCGCGCCGTAACTGGACACTGCCATGAAATCTATTTTCGTATCCAAGGATACATTTTTAATCACATCGGAAAGCCAAAGGACAGCTCCCTTCAAAATTCCCACGAACAGAACTTCTTCCCCTTGATACTCCTCCGAAATTTGCTGGCCAATCTCTTCCGCTCTCTTTTGAATTTGTTCTTGCGTAATCAAAGTGGTTCCAACTTGATACTGATTGCTCATGGGCTACTCCTTTTCCTTGGCTTTGGAATATTCTTCCTTTACTTCATAGTCCACATCGTTGATGATGGTTTTTCCTCGATATTCTTTGGAAAGATCTACGGTTTTCTCCCCCAACCAATACGTATCCAGCGTCTCCCTCAAGTGGTAAAGAATCCACAACCACAAAATCAGATCATCCAAAAATCCCACAGGAAATATCACCGTCGGGATCAAATCAAAGGGCATAAAAACATAAAATATGCCTAATAACACCAACAGCTTCTTTCGCCTTTTCACATTGGGATCCTTCATCATAGATTTAATGGCAATAAGCCGTTTCATGATGACTCTAAAGCTGATATATTGCATCCAATTCCTCCATCAGTTCTTCCACCCCGGTCCGTTTCAATGCGGACACTGGAATCACCTTGTCTTCTTTGGAAAGATTTAACGTTTTTCGAATTAGTGTCAGTTGCTTTGACAAATCATTTCGTGAAACCTTATCTGCTTTGGTAGCTACCACCAACCCATCCAACCCATAATGTCTTAAATACTCGTACATCTGAATGTCTTGTTTGGTGGGTTCATGACGAAGGTCTACCAGCTGCACTACTTTTCGAAGAGTTTTCCTGCTTCTTAAATATCTTTCCACCATGGTGCCCCAGTTGGCGGTAATCTGTTTGGAAACTTTCGCATACCCATAGCCGGGAAGGTCTACTATACGAAATGCATCATTGATCTCATAAAAATTGATGGTTCGGGTTTTCCCCGGGTTCCCCGAGACCCGGGCCAAGCTTTTTCTCCCTGTCATAAGATTTAGCAGCGATGACTTCCCCACATTCGATCGACCTGCAAAAGCAATTTCGATTCGATCCTCCGGCGGATACTGCTCCGGTTTCACTGCCACCGCTACCAACTCTACATTTTTAATAATCATGACATATTTTTCTTTCCCGCACCTTTGGAGGTTGGCGCCTTTGTTGTGGGCGCCTTTGATGATTTCCTGATTTTGGGCTTGGAAATCATGGCATGCTGAAGGGCTTCATCCACTGTATCAATTAACACAAAGGCCATTTCTTTACGAACCACTTCCGGAATGTCCTCCAAATCCTTCTCGTTTTCACTGGGAAGGAGCACCTTCTTAATCCCGGCCCTATGAGCCGCCAAAACCTTTTCTCGAATCCCGCCCACAGGAAGTACTTTTCCCCTCAGTGTAATTTCGCCTGTCATGGCTACATCCTTCTTTACTGCACTTCCTGTCAAGGTGGAAATCATGGCGGTACACATGGTAACACCGGCGCTGGGTCCATCCTTGGGAACGGCTCCTTCAGGGATGTGAATATGAAGGTCTAATGTCTTATAAAAATCTTCGGAAATGCCCAGGTCGTGAGCGCGGTTTCGAATATAACTGATTCCCGCCTTGGCAGATTCTTGCATTACATCTCCCATTTGGCCCGTGAGCTCCAGTTTGCCCGTGCCGGGTACCGCTGAAGTTTCGATAAACAAGGTATCTCCTCCAACAATAGTCCAGGCCAGTCCCGTAACCACACCCACTTCTTCTTCACCCTGAATAATGTCATATCGATACTTTCTTTTCCCCAGATAGCCTTCCAATTTATCCGGGGCAATATCATAACAAGCTTCTCCCTCTGTAACAATTTTCCGTGCAATTTTTCGGCAAAGATTGGCAATCTCTCTCTCCAGGTTTCTCACGCCGGATTCTCTTGTATAGTAGTTAATCAAATCCCGGACCGCCTTTTCTGCCAAACAAAATTCTTCTTCCTTCAATCCATGTTCTTTTACTTTTTTCGGAATTAAATAATTCTCCGCGATTTTCACCTTTTCTTCTTCCGTATAACCCGGAACCTCCAAGACTTCCATACGATCCAAAAGAGGTCTGGGGATGGTGTCGGTGGTGTTGGCAGTAGTAATAAACATCACTTTGGACAAGTCAAAAGGAACCTCGAGATAATGATCCGTGAATTCCTTGTTTTGTTCCGGATCCAGTACCTCCAGCAATGCAGATGCAGGATCACCTTTGAAATCCATTCCAATCTTATCCACTTCGTCGAACAAAAATACCGGGTTGTTGGTGCCGGCATCTTTAATGCTGGAAATCACTCTGCCGGGGATGGCCCCGATATAGGTTCTGCGATGACCCCTGATTTCTGCCTCATCCCGTACTCCACCTAGAGACATGCGAACAAATTCCCGGTTGATGGCTCTGGCTACCGAACGGGCCACCGAAGTTTTTCCTACGCCGGGAGGACCCACCAGACAAAGAATGGGACCTTTTAGTCCTTTGGAAAGCTGGATTACCGCCAGATATTCCAGCACTCTTTCTTTCACTTTTTCAAGGCCGTAATGGTCTTCATTTAAGATTGCTTCCGCCTTAATTAAATCCAACTTGCTCTTGGAAGCCTTATTCCAAGGCAAAGCCAAAATGGTTTCGATGTAAGTGCGGCTTACGGAGGCCTCCGCCGAAGAAGGCATCATTTTCCCAAATCGCTTAATTTCTTTCTCCACTTTATCATGGGTTTTTTTGGACAACTTCAGTTTTTTTAATTGTTGAAACCAATCGTCCATTTCGCTTTCCACATCCTCGTCCATACCCAGTTCGTCTTGGATTGCTCTCATTTGCTCTCGCAAATAATACTCTTTCTGATTTTTGTCGATTTGTGATTTCACCTTGAAATTTAAATCCTGTTCAATATTAAGAATTTCTATTTCTCTGGACAAATAATTATGAATCAATTCCAGCCTTTTGGCCACATCAAAAGCCTCCAAAATCAATTGTTTGTCCTCAATTTTAATATCAAGATGGGAAGCCATCATATCTGCTGCTCTTCCCGGTTCCTTAATGCTCATAATTACAGGTAGCAAATCTCTTTGCCCATTGGGCTTCAAGGCCAGATATTCATCAAAAGAATTCACTGCCAACCGTCTCAAGGCCTCTACCTTGGGATCGTCTTCTTCATCTACATCCGGCATCGTGTTTACGGCACAACGAAAATATGGCACCTCAAAGAGCACATCCCGAATCTCGCCTCGATACAGCCCTTCCACCAAAACCCGGATATTATCTCCAGGCAATTTTAACATTTGCTTTATTTTTGCCACAGTACCTACATGATAGAAATCCTCCGGTGTGGGCAAGTCTGTGTTTTCATCTCTTTGGGTCACCAAAAAAATATGCTTATTCAAAATCATGGCCTTTTCCAGCGCATTGATGGATTTTTCCCGGCCAATATCAAAATGCAGAACCATATTTGGGAAAATAGTTAATCCCCTCAACGGAATCATAGGCAATGTGGCCACATTGCTGCCGTCTTCCTCTTCCAACTCTTCTCCCGATTCGCTGACCTGCTCCACCAGGGACTTTTTGATTTCCGTTTCTTTTTTCTGTTCTTTTTTTTCTTTTTCACTCATATCAAAAGCCTCCTTTTACGATGCAGTACCCTGCTTTTTCTTTGCTTTTGCCTCTCTGGCTTTGGCCGGCTTTATTTTTCCCTCCGCCAGAATAATCACAGGGGATTCCCCTCTCTCGATGATGTTCTTTGTAATAACACATTTGGCCACATCTTCCCGAGAAGGTACTTCAAACATAACATCTCGCATTGTTTTTTCCAAAATACTGCGAAGCCCTCTGGCTCCCGTCTTCTTCTCGATGGCTTTATCCGCAATTACCGACAATGCTTCAGTATCAATCTCGAACTCCACATGATCCATTTCAAAAAGCTTTTTATACTGTTTTACCAAAGCATTTTTGGGCTCGGTGATAATCTGTATCAACGCATCCTTGGACAATTCTTCCAGGGTAACCACCGAAGGCAACCTTCCTACCAATTCAGGAATAAGGCCATATTTCAATAAATCCTCCGGTTGAATTAATTTCAGGAGATGCTGAGTCTCTTCGATTTTCTTTTCCAGGTCCGACTGAAACCCGATGGTTTTTTCTCCTACGCGGCGCTTAATGATGGTTTCCAACCCATCAAAGGCTCCGCCACATATAAACAGCACATTCGTAGTATCAAACTGAATGAAATCCTGGTGCGGATGTTTTCTCCCCCCCTGCGGAGGCACGGAAGCCACCGTCCCTTCGATGATTTTCAGCAAAGCTTGTTGAACTCCTTCTCCGCTCACATCTCTTGTGATAGAAGGGTTCTCTGATTTTCTGGCAATTTTATCAATCTCATCAATATAGATAATCCCTCTTTGGGCCTTTTCCAAATCATAATCTGCCGCCAAAATCAGCTTCAACAGAATGTTCTCTACATCCTCCCCCACATACCCGGCTTCTGTCAATGCGGTGGCATCCGCAATAGCAAATGGAACTTGTAGAATTTTAGCCAGTGTTTGAGCCAAAAGGGTTTTGCCGGACCCGGTTGGGCCAACCATCACCACATTGGATTTCTGCAACTCAACATCATCGCTGTCTTCGTTAAGGCAGCGAATTCTTTTATAGTGGTTATATACAGCCACCGCCAAGGATTTTTTCGCATCTTCCTGCCCAATCACATACTCCCCCAATCGTTGCGCAATCTCCCTAGGTTTCAGCAAAGGCTCTTGGCAGGCTTTCTCTACCTCTCCGTTTATCAATTTTTCTTCAAATTCTTCGTCTATGATATCCATGCAAAGCTCAATGCATTCATCACATATATACACATTGGGCCCTGCAATCAATCTTCGCACTTTGTCTTGCGGTTTCCCGCAAAAAGAACAACAAAGCTGTTTCTGGTCGTCAAATTTTGCCATTTTCCCCCCCGTTATCTTTTCTTGATGACTTTATCAATCAAGCCATATTTTTTGGCTTCATCTGCCGTCATGAAAAAATCTCTATCCGTATCTTTTTCAATCACACTTAATGGTTGCCCCGTCACTTCCGTTAAAATCCGATTCAACTTTCCCCGGGTCTTTACAATATGATCAGCATGAATACGAATATCCTCTGCCTGACCACTGATGCCACCTAGTGGTTGATGTATCATCATCTCCGCATTGGGTAGCGCCATTCTTTTTCCCTTAGCTCCAGCCGCCAGTAAAAATGCCCCCATACTAGCCGCCATCCCAACGCATATCGTGGAAACATCCGGTTTAATATATTGCATGGTATCGTAGATTGCCATGCCTGCCGTTACGCTGCCTCCCGGGCTGTTCACATACAAATAGATGTCTTTCTTCGGGTCTTCTGCTTCCAGAAAAAGTAGTTGAGCAACCACCAGGCTAGCCAGGTGCTCATTAATCTCTTCCCCAAGAAATATGATACGGTCTTTCAATAACCTGCTGTAAATATCATAAGAACGTTCCCCTTTTGAAGTTTGCTCTATGACATATGGTATCAAGGCCATGCCGGATTCTCCCTTTCTGTTCTTTATTCTTATCCTGAAATTGCTGCTTTCTCATAGACCAGCTCCACTGCTTTTTTCATTTGAATGTCTTTTTCGAAAAGCTTGGTATTCCCGTCTCCCAACAACTCCTTCACCTTTTCTTTATCCATCTGGTACTGCATCCCCAACAATTCAAGCTGAGAATCCAATTCTTCAGGTGTGGCTTCAATTTTTTCCAATTCTGCAATTTTCCCTATAATCATTCGGGTTTTCACTCTTTTGAACGCATCTTCACGAATCTCCTGCCGGAATTCTTTGGGATCTTTGTTTAAATACTGAAAATACTTCTGAAGATCCAGTCCTTGGTACTTGAGCTGCTGATCGAATTCACTCATCATGGCATCCATTTCCTCTTCCACCATGGCATTGGGAACATCAATCTCATTGGCCTCATAAATCTTTTCCAGCACCTTGTTTTTCATCATCTCTTCACTTTTTGCTTTGGCTGTTTTTTCCAAATTTTCCTTGGTTTCCTTTTTCAAGTCCTCCAAGGTGTCCCATTCACTAACATCCTTTGCAAATTCATCATTAAGCTCAGGCACTTCCTCTTCTTTGATTTCATGAATATGACATTTAAACAGCGCTTCTTTCCCAGCCAAATCTTCCGCATGATATTCCTCCGGAAAGAAAACTTTTACCTGGATGTCTGAACCAACCTCGGCGCCAACCAGCTGCTCTTCGAATCCGGGGATGAAAGTGTTGGATCCCACCTTCAAGGGATAGCGTTCTGCAGTGCCTCCTTCGAAAGTATCTTCTCCCACAAATCCCTGGTAATCCAATACCACCATATCTCCATCTTTCACCGGTCGTTCTACGCTAATCATCCGGGAATTTCTTTGTTGGAGTTTTTTCATCTCTTCTTCTACCTGGGCCTCTTCCACCTTTTCTTCCACCCGGTCAATGGCAACACCCATATAGTCTTTTACGGTAAAATCGGGATACACTTCCACGGTAATGGTGGCTTCAAAGCCTTTCCCCGCTTCCAATTTCCCCAATTCAACTCTCGGCCGATCGATTACTTCCAATTCCAGCTGGTCAATAGCGCTTGTGTATTCCGACGAGAATAGCTTGTCCACAGCCTCGTCAAAGAAAACATCAGACCCATAGCGGGTCTCAATTACTTTTCTGGGTGCCTTTCCTTTTCGAAAGCCATCTACTGTAAACCGGTTTTTGTTTTCTTGATATGCCTTGACGACTGCTTGTTCGAACTCTTCTGCTGTGAATTCCATTTTAAATTTTACTTCATTTTTTTCTTTTGATAAAATTGATGCATTCATTTAGTGATTCCTCCATTTTTTATCGGTACCCTCCGCTGGTGGTACCGAGTCTACTCGTTCTTGTATACCCAGATTTGGGGAAAACTATCCCTTCTTTTGACAAAGAACGGATATAATTATAACCTATTAGTATGTATAAGTAAATGTTTCCCTCCGAAATTGCCATAGGAAAATCAGGATTTGCAATAAAAAAGGGCTTTTGCCCTTTTTAACGAAGCCCCAGTTCTCGAAGTCCTCTCAGATACTTGCTTTCGCCCGAAGGAGATAGCTGATATTCCGCGGAAAGCCGTTCCCCCAAAATCATCAGGTCTTCTTGATTCCCGGAGAACAACTCCAATTCCAACTCGGAAATCGGCAAATTACCTCGATCTGTCATAATTTCTCCGGAATCTAAAGAAATCTCAACGATGCTTTCTCCAGTATCTACGCGAAAACGCCGCCTTAAAAACCCCATCTCCAGCAGAGCAACCAAAGGTTCATCCGCCACCAGACGAATCACTTCTTTCCCAATTTCACTTTGCTCAAACAGAGTAGTGGTTGGCATCAGATAACATTGCGGATTATCAACAGGGACATTAATTTCTTCCCTGCTATGCAAGGCGCCTTCCACTTTTCCCCGCCATTTCAAGCTGGCAACCAACTTCTCCCCTTCCAAACGGACGCGAAAAGCAATATCATTCTTCGATAACACGTGGTCTTTCGTATCAAAATATGCGGCCTTGAAAAATATTTTTTCGCGGGGTGATTCTTCCTCAATTCCGAAGAGATACGCATCATTAAAAATAGCATCCATAACTTCTTTGGAAGGTACATTATATTTCAGTTCCACTTCCATAGCGATTCCTTTCTCCGGTTATAAATCCAGTTTGTAATCCCCTGGCTTGACTTTTCCCAGTCTTCGTAACCCTTTATCTGCCAAAAGGGAAAGAATGGCAGGTAGCGCAAAATGTAGAACCAGGATGGTCCATAGCACCGTCCAGGTAAACCCCATAGAGGTAAAGGTTCCTATTTGTCCTACCAAGCCAGAGGTGCCCATTCCCGCACCGATGGGAATGTTGGTCGTTTGAAATACTACGGTAGCCACGGGCCCCAAAACGGCACCCGCCAATGTGGGTGGCAGCAAAATCCAAGGGTTTTTAATAATGTTGGATATTTGTAGCATAGAGGTTCCAATTCCCTGTGCTACCAGCCCCCCGACTCCATTGTCCTTAAAACTAATTACTGCAAAGCCAACCATCTGAGCACAGCAACCAGCCGTAGCCGCTCCCGCCGCCAAACCCCCCAGACCCAGCATAATGCACAAGGCTGCGCTGGATATGGGAGCCGTCAAAGTAAGTCCCACTACAACGGCAACAATGATTCCCATAATAAAGGGTCTCATGTCCGTAGCAGTCATTATAATTTGACCCAAACCCGTCATTACCGCGTTTACAACAGGTCCGAATAAGCTGGCTGAAATCATCCCTGCAATCAAGGTCACTGCCGGCGTGACCAGAATGTCCACTTTAGTTTCTTTGGATACCAATTTTCCGAACTCTGCCCCCAAGGCCGCGGCTAAAAACGCCCCTGCAGGGCCTCCCAGTTGAGCTCCCATCATTCCGGTAACGGCGCTAGCGAACAGCACCAATGGGGGTGCTTTCAGCCCCCAGGCCACCGCTACGCCTACCCCGGCTCCCATCAACCCCATGGCAATGACTCCCGTTTCTATCAGAAAAGCCGAGACGGGATTTTCTCCCACAAGCAAAGCCGTCTGTTCTCCCAATGTCTTAATAATTAATCCGATTAAAAGAGAAGCAAACAACCCCATAGCCATAGCGCTCAAGGCATCCTGAAAGTATCGTTTCCCGCTAAATTCAATGTCCTTTTTCGTTAAAAACCCGGACAATTTTTTCATCGTTTCCCCCACATCTTTCCTATAAAACACAGTCGAAATTTTTCCACAAAATATGTCTATATTATACTGTAATTCCCATCGATTGCAAGACCATCATAGGCAGGCCATCACGGGCAGAATGCATCATGGGCAAGGCCATGGATAAGGGCAAGGTTTCCCTTGCCCTTATCTCTTTACCCTTATTTTTTCTTAGGGGGTTTCGGTATTCTTGCATCGATAACATTCATCAAGTTGTCCGTGCATGTCAGGGGATCTACCAACTTCCCACTACCTACCACCTTGTATTGAGGTGCTACCGGTTTTAAAACACCACCCAGAACTTCTCCTACCATTGCTCTTTTGTAGACGGGAATCCGATCGTCCATCTCCCGTGAAATATCCATAGTATCTTCAAACCCATAATCCTCTTCAAAAACCAAAGCCAATTGTTGAGCCAGCAACCAATTGGGCATCACGCCTTCTTCGACGGCCGCTTCCACGGCTTGAAGCCGTCTTTCCGTATTGGTAAAGGTACCATTGGTGTCGGCAAAGCCGGTCCCCGGGAACACCACATCTGCTTTCTCGGCAGTGGAGGTCATGTGAGTATCGGAAACCATCAGAAACTCCAAGTCATTATTCTTCAACCCGGGATCCTCTCCAAATACCAGAAGTGCCTTGACACCTTCTACCGCTTCCGAACCCGCCTTCACTCCCAAATCAACCAGACCCTGGGAATTGTTTTTGGCTTTCACCAATAGGATTCCATCTCTTGGGCTTCCAATGTGGCCGGAAAGAAGTGCAATCTGGCCGATTAATTCCGCTCCTTCCACCGTCATCAAATTCTGCTGGTACACAATCATGGCTTTTTTTGCCTTACTATAAAGGTTCGCCACTTCTTCTACTTTTGAAGAAACCTTTACATCTTTCAAGGATTTCACAAATTGATCAAAACCTTTCTCTTCCCCTTTTTTACCCAGGTCAAGAAGGCCTTTGGCCAGTTCTTTTAAGGGCTCCAGTTCATTTTTTGTGTAAATAACCCGGTGTGCGAAGGGGAATTTTTGTTCTTGCCCCTTTGGATTAATCAACACCACCTTAGCGCCCTTTTCTGCCGCTTGTTTTATTTTCAAAAAAATCACCGGATTGTTGGCTGCGGAAAATCCAAGAACCAGAATAACTTCCGTTGACAACAATTCATCCATAGTGTTGGGCGACCCTTCTAAACCCAAAATTGCTTCCAATCCGTTGGGTCTGTTGTTAAAGGAAAACACACGAGCTCCCATGGTATCGGCCAACTTCTTCATCACATAGGCTTCCTCATTGGTGTAGCGATCTGAGATTGCCACGGCCACAGCGTCTTTTCCATACTTTGCTCCAATGGCTTGCGCCTTCTTGGCTGCGATCATCAAAGCCTCGTTGTAATCGGCTTCCCGAAAGGTTTTTCCCTCTTTCACCAAAGGGGTTTCTAATTTTCCCTCCAGCAAAGCGCAATCAAATCCCCATTTTCCTTTGCCGCAACCCAATCCACCATTAACCACGCCATCATGGTCCGGGTTGGCCTTAATCAACATTCCGCCATAGCTTTCCAGAATCAAAGTGCATCCTACGGAACAATAAGAACAGGTAGTAATCACCTTTTGAGTGTCTACCGGCACTTCCTTAATCACCGTCTGCCTCTCTTGAAGGGCTCCGCATGGGCAAGCACTTACGCATTGCCCGCAGGAAATGCACCCGGATTCTAACAAGGGCCGGTCCAGAGTGGGTTTCACCACCGTATCAAAACCTCGTTCCACCAGCCCCAATGCGCCTACTCCCATCACTTCATCACACACTCTAACACAGAGCCCGCAAAGGATGCACTTATTGGGATCTCTCACGATAAAGGGGTGATCGTCCTCAAATTCAATCTGATTGATTTCTCCCCCCAGCCTTTCCGGAGCCACATGATATTCATTGGCATATTCAATTAATTTGCATTCAAAGAAGTCCTGGCACCCACATTCCAAACATCGGGAAGCTTCTCGAATGGCTTCTTCTTCCGTATACCCTTTCACGATTTCAATGAAATTTCCTTTTCGCTCCTTGGCTTCCAAGTGAGTGATTTTGGGGCGACACTCCCTCTCCCGATCTTCAAAAGTCTTCTCGGTGATATCATCTCGCGTTACTACATACGGTTCTTCATAGCCAATGATTTCGCCGTCCAGATAACGATCAATCACCGTCGCTGCTTTCTTGGCATCGGCGATGGCCTCTACTGCAATTGATATTTTATCGTTTCCACAGTCCCCTCCGGCAAACACACCGGCCATGCTGGTCATAAAGGTATCTTTGTCATAGGCAATGGAGCCTTTCTTCGTTTTGTCCACGCTGAAAAGAGATCCATCCACCGCTTGCCCGATGGCCAAAATCACCGTGTCTACTTCCAAGGTTTCCACCTTGCCTTCAATGGGTTTTGGAGCCCTTCGGCCGGAGGCATCCGGTTCTCCCAACTCCATCACCTGAAGAATCATTTTCTCAACATGACCTTCCTTATTTTTTACAATTTCCAATGGGTTGGTCAAATTTTTAAAAATTACGCCCTCTTCTTCCGCTTCAACAATCTCCATCATATCCGCCGGCATTTCGTCTTTGGTACGGCGATACACATTATATACTTTGTCTGCACCCAAACGAACTGCCGTACGACAAGCATCCATAGCCGTATTTCCGCCACCTACGATGGCCACCTTGCGCCCTAACCTTACTTCCTCATTGCGAACTACTTTTCGAAGAAAATCTATTCCTCCAATCACACCCTCTGCATCCTCGCCCTTGCAGCCAACCCCCGTAGAAACCCACGCCCCAATAGCCAACAGAACCGCATCGTAATCGGATCGAATGGTATCAAAAGGTAGTTCCTTTCCTACACGGGTATTGAAGATGATGTTCACGCCCATTTTTTCAATAATTTCGATTTCCCAATCCAAATCCTCTTTGGGCATTCGATACTCAGGAATCCCATATCTCAACATACCGCCACCTTTGGGCATAGCTTCAAAAATGGTGACTTGGTGTCCCATAATGCGTAGAAAATAAGCTGCGGAAAGCCCCATGGGGCCGGCACCAATCACCGCCACCGATTTTCCCGTTTCCTGGCTGATGTCCGGCACAAAGTGATCTTGGCTCATGCGATCCATGTCCGCCGCAAATCGTTTCAAATACTGAATCGCCACAGGTTCTTCCATCAGGCCCCGACGACACTCCGTCTCACAGGGATGAGGACAAACTCTGCCCAACGCGCCCGGTAAAGGAATTTTGTTTCGGATCAATTGGATCGCTTTCTCGTACTCCCCATTGGCAATCAAACCTACATAGCCCTGGCAATCGGTTTGGGCAGGACAAGCCAAAACACAAGGAGGCCGACAATCCCCGACATGGTTGGATAGCAGCAGTTCCAAATTGGTTTTTCTGGATTCCATCACCCGTGGGGTGTTGGTTTTTATCACCATATTTGGAGCAATTTCCGTGGCACAAGCCTTTACCATCTTTGGGTTGCCTTCTACTTCGCAGACACAAAGACCACAGGCGCCATAAATCTCCATACGTTCATCGTAACAAAGGGTAGGAATAAAAATGTCATTCTCTCGAGCCACTTCTAAAATGGTTTGCCCCGAATACCCGAAGACTTCTTTTCCGTCGATGTTCAGTCTCATTTTACTCACTTTTCATTCCTCCTTTCTATTTTCTGATAATGGCATCAAAGCGGCAAACCTCTTCACACTTTCCGCATTTGGTGCAAACATCCTGATCAATAACGTGTAACTGTTTCCGCTCTCCCTGAATCGCATTCACCGGGCAATTTCTGGCACACACTGTGCAACCGGTACACTTCTCTGTTATGACAAATTGGAACAGATTTTTGCAGGACTTCGCGGTGCAGGTATGATTGTAAATGTGGTCTTCGTATTCGTTTCTGAAATACTTAATTGTAGTCAGCACCGGGTTGGGAGCGGTTTGCCCCAATCCACACATGGACCCGTCCTTAATTTTTTCGGCTAGTTCTTCCAACAATTCGATGTCTCCATCTTCCCCCTTGCCTTGGGTAATCCGCTCCAAAATTTCCAGCATCCGCTTGGTTCCGATTCGACAATAATTGCATTTGCCGCAAGATTCTTTTCGAGTAAAATCCAGAAAATACCGGGCCATATCCACCATACAAGTGGTTTCATCCATAACGATCATGCCTCCGGATCCAACAATAGCACCGATTTTGCCAATGTTCTCATAGTCTACCGGAGTATCAATCAGCGATGCCGGAATACATCCTCCAGAAGGTCCACCCATTTGAACCGCCTTAAATTCACGGTCATTCTTAATTCCACCACCAATATCATAAATGATTTCCCTTAATGTCATGCCCATAGGAACTTCTACCAAGCCGCCTTTTTTAATTTTACCCGCCAAAGCAAACACTTTAGTTCCCTTTGACTGTTCGGTACCCATGGCACCAAAGGAAGCACCACCGTTTAAAATAATCCAAGGAACATTGGCGAAGGTTTCCACATTGTTAATATTGGTAGGCTTTTGCCAATATCCTTTGGCAGCCGGGAAAGGCGGCTTCAGACGAGGCATCCCCCGCTCCCCTTCCAAAGAGGCAATGAGTGCCGTTTCTTCTCCGCATACGAAAGCCCCCGCTCCCGCCTTGATCCGAAGATCAAAATTAAAACCGGATCCAAAAAGATTCTTGCCTAAATACCCCTTTTCTCTGGCTTGAGCCATGGCCACTTCCAACCGATGTATTGCCAAGGGATACTCCGCACGGCAATAGATGATTCCCTGGTTGGCTCCAATAGCATATCCCCCAATAATCATCCCTTCTATCAAGGAATGAGGATCTCCCTCTAAAACTGAACGGTCCATGAAAGCTCCGGGATCTCCTTCGTCGGCATTACAAACCATATATTTTTCTGAACCGGGGTTGGAAAGTGCGGCATTCCACTTAAACCATGTGGGGAATCCTGCTCCGCCTCTACCGCGTAGCCCGGATACTTTCATTTCTTCAATTACATCTTGCGGCGTCATTTCTAAAAGCACTTTTTGGATGGCTTGATATCCACCCAGTGCCGTATAGTCGGAAATATTTTCCGGATCAATGAGCCCGCAATTTCTAAGAACCACTCTCTTTTGTTTTTCGATTACTTCTTGATCCTCCCGTGTGATACAGTGAGAGGAATCCGTTCCCAATGCACAAGAAAAATGACTCTCCAAAATCTTTTCTACATCCTGAGGTTGCACCTTGACATGCCGCGTCAAATGGTTTTGGTCGTCATAAACATCTACAATAGGTTCCAGATAGCAAGTCCCCACGCACCCTGTGATGCCCACTTGAATGTCCAGATTGCGATCTCGAATTTGCCGTTCAAATTCTGAAGCTGTTTTTTTCGCCCCTGTTGCAATTCCGCAACTTCCTTGTCCGATTATGATTTTCATACGGCAATTCCCTCCTGGCTTCTGCCTTTAATCTCATCCAGGATGGATTTTACAGTATCCTTTGTCAGGTTCCCATAGGTTTCTTCTCCTTCGTTGCTCTTCACCATCATCACCGGCGCCAACGAACAACATCCCAGACAAGCCACATTATTCAAGGTGAAAACCCCGTCTTCTGTGGTTTCTCCATCCCGAATTCCCAGATGTTCCGTAACGGCTTCTTCAATCAGATCCGCACCATTTACATGGCATGCCGTACCTTTGCACATCATGATAAGATACTTCCCTATAGGCTCTTGCCGAAATTGAGCATAAAAAGTAGCCACCCCGTATATCTTGGCTGGTTTAATCCCCGTGGCGTCGGCAATGTACTCAATGGTCTCCTTGGAAAGATATCCATAAATATCCTGGGCCTTCTGAAGAATGGTGATTAAACTACCCGGTACTCTGCCATACTGGTCCAGCACCGGAGCCAATTCTTTGAAGTCACTCATATTTCCTTCCTCCTCACTTTTGAATATTCTATGATATAAAAGTGTGTGCAAGCAAAAGCTTGCACACAGCTTTTCTACAACCCTAGTCTTTTTAGGGAAATTCTTCTCCAAAACAGTTTATGTGCCTTGAAAAAAATCACTACTTCGCCAACTCACCCAGCACTTCTTCGTAAATTGCCAGACCCGCTTCCAATTGTTCATCTGTCACACATAAGGGACAGAGGAATCGAATCACATTGTTGTAGGTTCCAGCTGCTTCCAAAAGCAACCCCTTCTGAACGGCTGCATTTACAATGGCCGTCACAATTTCCGGATTGGGTTCTTTGGTTTCTTTGCTCTTCACAAACTCCACACCCATCATGGCACCCACGCCCCTTACATCTCCGATTACCTCATATTTTTCCTTCCATTCGTTGAATTTACTCATACAACGCTGGGCAATCTTCCTTGCTTTCCCGGGATAGTCCTCTTTTATCATCACATCTAGCAAGGCCATTCCCGAAGCACATGCTACCGCATTTCCACAGTAGGTGCCACCAATGGTTCCGCCCATTACGCCATCCATCACTTCCGCTCTGGCTGTAACCGCCGATAAAGGCAGTCCTCCCGCAATGGATTTGGCCGTTACAAGAATATCAGGGGCACAACCTTCGTCTTGATAATAGTCGGAAACAAACATTCGGCCAGACCTAGCCCATCCTGTCTGCACTTCGTCGCAAACCATCATAATGCCATGGTCGTCACAGATCTTACGTACTGCCTTCACCCATTCTATGGGCGCCGGTACGAATCCACCTTCCCCCTGTACCGGTTCAAAAACAATGGCAGCCACATCTTTTGCCGGAGAAGCTTCAATGAAAAGGCTCTCTAGTTTATCCACATAATACTGAATTCCCTCTTGTTCCGTGGTTCCCTTGGGAAGGCGATACATGTTGGGAAATTCGGCACGGTAAACCCCATCCGGAAAAGGTCCCATTCCAACAGCATAAGCTTTCTTGCCGGTCATAGTCATGGTTAACATAGTTCTTCCATGAAATGCACCGGTAAATACGATAATATTCGGTCGCCCAGTAAAGCTTTTCGCAATCTTTACAGCATTTTCATCTGCTTCCGCACCAGAGTTCACGAACATGGTTTTTTTCTTGTCCCCATTAACCGGAGCAATCTTGTTAATCATTTCTGCAAATTCGATGTAACGCTCATGTGTTGTAATATTCATCATGGCATGAAAATACTTTTCAGATTGTTCTTTCACAGCATCAATCAGCGCAGGGTGAGAATATCCAATATTCAAAACGCCTACACCGCCAATCCAATCCAGAAAAACATTTCCGTCTACATCTTCGAACATAGCACCCTCGCCTCTGGAAATTACACAAGGATATCCACATTTGATAGCGTTGGGCATACATTCCGCTCTTCTGTTGATTACTTCCTGGGCTTTCGGGCCAGGCAAAGGCATCGTTACTTTAGGCAAAGCATCTCTAAGCATTTCGTTCCTCCATAATTCGTAAATACTATAACCTATCTAGCTGACCAGTTAATATTATAACATACATTTTCTCTTTCCAACGGGAAAAGTTCCTTCCCTCGGAATAGTAATTAAATTCTGTCAATTGACCAACCGCCTTTAATTACAAGTCCTATGCCCTTATTGATTTACCCCGCGTTGATCCAGTAGAGCCCGAATCCGATGATTGATCATTTGAAGAGCAACCGTGTTATACCCTCCTTCCGGAACGATAACATCCGCATATTTTTTGCTGGGTTCCACAAATTGTTCGTGCATCAATTTTACGGTGGTCATATACTGATTGATGACCGATTCCAGGCTACGTCCTCTTTCCCGGACATCTCGAAGGATGCGGCGAATAATTCTTACATCCGCGTCGGTATCAATAAAAATTTTAATATCAAAAGTGTTTAACAGCTCCGGATTCTCAAAAATCAGAATTCCTTCTACAATAATTACCTGCGCTGGTTCCACGCAGACAGTATCCTTGGTTCGATTGTGAATGGTAAAGTCATAAACCGGACGATACACTGGCTTTCCGCTTTTCAACTGATAAATATGTTGAATCATCAAGTCCGTTTCAAAGGCATTTGGATGGTCATAATTCAACTCAGCCCGCTCTTCAAAAGAGAGGTCGCTATGGTCACGATAGTAGAAATCGTGGCTTAAAATGGTAATCTGCTCATTGAACTCTTTCTTGATACGATGAATCATCGTGCTTTTTCCACTGCCGGTACCCCCGGCCACACCAATGATAATGCCTTCCCTATTTCCCATTCTTTTTTCCTTTTCTTCTATGGCTTTAATGCCTCAGGGATTTTAATATCATTATCGTGATTCTCTCCGACTAAAGAGCGTAAATTCACTGCATCCTTTTCCATGGACAGAAGAAGATTGTTCATTTCCACCAAGCGTTTATATTCCATTTCCCTTCCCACAATGAGATTGGGATCTGCAAATATACCATTCAGAGTATCGTGAACCTGATTGACTCTGCGGCGAATGTCGTTCACGGTTTCGTGATCGACAATATCTTTCCAAGCTTGCTCTATATTGGTCAATTCGTCTGTCTCCAATTCGTATTCGCTTTCTCCTTGCACAACAATGGCTTCGTAGCCTAGTTTTTCTTTCACATATCGGGCAAAGGATTCCTTGGACTCCCGTTCTCCATGAACCAGAAAAATTCGTTGGGGTTCTTTTTGAAATCCGGAAAGCCAATCAAAAAGGCCTTCACGATCCGCATGACCCGAAAATCCTTCCAAGTTGTGAATTTCTGCATTCACACGAATTTGGTCTCCAAACAAGGTGACCTCCTTCGCTCCCTCCAGAATGCGACGTCCCAGGGTACCTTCCGCTTGATACCCCACGAACACGATGCTATTCTTCCCATCCCAAAGATTGTGCTTCAAATGATGTCGAATTCTTCCCGCTTCACACATGCCGCTGGCAGAAATGATGACTTTCGGGCTGGGGTCCTGGTTCAAATACTTCGATTCATCTGCAGAACGGGTAAATTTTAAATTCTTAAAATCCAAGGGATTGTCTCCCTTCAAAATATACTCTCTGGTCTCATCATCAAAAACTTGGGCATTCTTTCGAAAGACATCTGTAGCTGCAGTGGCCATTGGAGAATCCACATAAACCATCACCTCATCCAAGGCCTTTTGAGCTTCAGGGTGTTGTTCATAAAAGCGATTGAACTCAAAAATAAGCTCTTGGGTTCGTCCTACCGCAAAAGAAGGAATGACTACATTGCCTCCTCTTTTTACCGTTGTCAGCACAATATCCAAAAGCTGGTCCACACTGCTGGAATTCTCCGGATGAAGCCGATTGCCGTAAGTGGCTTCCATAATGAGAAAATCCGCTTTCTTTATTTTTTTTGGATTCCTTAAAAGAGGTCTATTCTCTACCCCTATATCCCCGGAATACACCACCTTTGAAATGCGTTGTCCTTTTGGTTCCTGATCATCCACCCAAAGCTCCACAATAGCCGACCCCAATATATGGCCCGCTTCATTGAAAACCATTTTCATATCTTCATTGATTTCCACCAACTCATCATACATCACCGGTTTTACTTTGGTCAGGGCTTCCAAAGCGTCGTCAATGGTATAAAGGGGTTCCATACGATACTCTTTGCCTGCTCTCTCCGCCTTCTCGTTTTTCCACTCTGCTTCCTTTTCGTGAATGTAGGCAGAATCTTTTAGCATCACATCCAAAAGGTCTGCTGCCGCATCGGTACAGTAAATGGGCCCCTTGAACCCTCTTTTCACCAGTAAAGGAATCCGGCCACAATGATCGATATGAGGGTGACTTAAAATCACACACTGGATTTCCGCAGGATTAAAACAAAACTCCTCATAATTTAAAGCTTCCTCTGCCTTACCTCCTTGAAATTGTCCGCAGTCCAACAAAACCTGATGTTTTTCTGTAGTAATCCAATGGCAGGATCCGGTAACGCCTTCGGCCGCTCCGCAAAATCGTATTTTCATGATAACACCTCCACCTCACATTATACACGCTTAAAGGGAGGAAGACAACGGAGCCCTTCTTTGAATTCTTAGAAAATCTCATAGCAAGCACTTCTTGCAATGATTCGATTTCGCAAGGGAGCTACACGAAAAAGGCCACTTACCGATACTTGCACCGTTGCGGTTACACGAGGTCTGCTCTCCTGATTTTCACTCTGATACCCCACCGAATCATCTTCGTAAACCAAGGTCATCTCACTGGGTCCCGAAACACCAAGTTGCCTGCAGGCTTGAAGAAAATACTCTTGGGAATCCTTTTGATTTTTAACAAAAACCACAGCACCTTGAAGTAATTCCTCTTCTTCAACCAACAAAGCCGCCTGTATGGCGCACTCCTCCGCTGCTTGTTTTAACATCTCTTGAACCAAAAGATATCTGCTCAGCTCCTGCTGAAAAACCAAAAAATGCACCCCTATAAAAAGAAACCCTAAAAACACCAAATAGACTTTCATACCTTTTATGTATTCCCTTCTCCTACAAATTCGCTAGGGGTATAGCCTTCCAAAACATAAATGTAGCGATTTTTTGAAGGAGAGATGAAAACGCCACCTCCCGCCATTACGTCAGCCAAAGACACCTCCACCCGATAGTCGATAAACCGATTTTCTCCCAACGAATATCGGGCCAAGGGCTTTTCCTGCGGCGAATAGAAAGAAACCCCGTCTACACCAGGGAGGGCCAACAGCTCTTCCCGGGTACGCTCCACCAAATCTGGAGGGAAATACCCCATAAGCCGGGCCTCTTCCTTTGCTCCATAAACGATGGCTTGAATTTGCTGAGTCACCACCATGTTTCGTTGTTCATATACAAATTGCAGCATAAGGACCATCAAAAGCGGCAGGACGGCTATCAATACGATAAACTGCTTCATAATCCTTCTCCCGGAAACTGGCTACGCAACCCCACCATCTCTTCCCAACAGCGGCCCATACCGGAGAAAATGGAGCTTTCTCCGGGGCCTGCCACAAGTTGATATATGAACATACCCAAACCCACCATGGCCATCAAAACAATAAATTGTTTCAATATCGTGCCTCTAGCTTCCTATAGCAGATGAAGATATTTTCTCCATAGCATCTTGCCCCAATTCCGAAACCGCATCCCCAAATCCGGCAATAATGGCGGCGATAGTCACTCCTAATGCAATCATAGCTACCAAGACGATAATTTGTTTCATGTTTCCTCTTCCTTTCCTCTCATAACCGTATCCACGGTTTACTAAAACGGATCGCAAAAATAAATTTAGAATAGCCGTTGAAATATCTCTTGCTGATTGATGTAGTATGAAATATAAATGAAGTTAACACAAATCAAAAGCACATTCAAAACGGCCGGCAAATATACCAAATCACTAATCATCTCATCACGACGGACCTGCTCTGTCATCCGTATCTCTCGAAGGGTTTTTTGATGAGAGGTAAGAATTTCCGAAAGTACTCTTCCGTCCAGTTCATCCCATTGGAGTAACAATCCGCCCATTTCTCTACCCACAGGCACTTCAGATAGCCAAGAAAATGCTTCCAATGCTTCCTGCTTGCGATTCAAACGCAAATAGCTCAGCATGGCTAAATAAGCCGGTTTTAACGGGCCTTCTTTCAAAGACAGCCGGGTCAACACATACTCTAAACTCAGCATGCTTCCACTTCCCAAAAGAAGAAGATTCCGTAAAAAGGCCAAATCCCCTGCAATTTCTCGTTCCATATGAAATCTTCTGTAATTTCGATAAACAGGCAGTCCGGAGAATATGGTTTTCCCATGATGCCCAACTCTCTCCAGACGGCTTTGAATTGAGACGATTTCCTTCTTTTGCATTGCAAACAGGATTCCTACACCCCATACGCCCAGAAATACCCATGAAACACTCATGACCCACACTCCTTTCAAAAATCCAGAGGCTGATGACGCATCATCTCCATAAGCAGTACATTGATTAGAAATAGCGTCAACATCAAGAGAAACAACAAGAACCCCTGTGGTGTTCTGAATTGATGCTGAAGATACTCTCTCCACTCCAATCCGATAAAGGAAAGAGAGGAAACCACGGTGAGTAAATACATGCCCGGTACCAGGAACAACACCATCCGTGCCGTCTCGCTATTCATTCGCTTGCGTTTTTCCATCCGCACCCGCCCTTCTCTCAGCTGGACGAAAATGTCTTCTAGTGCCAGAGAAATGTCTTCCCCGGTTAAAATCCCGATTCCTATATTGTAAACAAACATTTCCGCCCAATGGGTATGCACTGCAAAACAAAATTGCCTTTGAGCAGTTTTTACGGTTTGGGCCGTTGGTTGATTTCGAATGGGAAATAGCATATCCATCAACAGCGCCTCTAGGGTCCCTCTTTTGGGACCCTTGGCAGTCATCTTGGCCATGGCTTCCAAAACATCGGAATTCGTGGCCCGGTAGCTGGCCAAATATTCCCCTAGAAAAACCTCCCCATCTTGACTAACTCGGTTCCTTAAGCTCTCCAGCCTCAGCAGGAGATGTATAAAGGGAAAGCCCAGAGTCAATAATCCCGCTACGATTCCCGGAAACCACCCATAATACTGAACGGCAGGCACAGCCACCAATAAGCTCAGCAACGTAATTAGAGCAAGAAATACCAGCGGGGAACCCTTATACCCCCAAGAAGTTTCCAGCAGTATTCGGAGTGCGTTTAGAGCTTTCGGCTCCGGCTCCGCCATCTTACGGCGAAGCCGCAACCTTTTGCTCATCTTCCATTCGATTGCCCCATAGTACATTGTTTTCCCGAAAATCAGGAGAACCCCGCCAAACCAAAAAATCAGCAAGAGGGTAGTCCAAATCAAAGAAATCCACTCTCTCACCTTACGCCTCCCTTCTCTTGCGCCAACTCGGCTAAATTTTCGGAAAAGTCTTTCCAGGCTTCCGGAGCTTCTAAAATCCCCCTGTTTGCTTTTTCTTCACTGACATGGTTGTAAAAAACCCATCGATTCAAAAGTGGTCGGTAGCTGCACAAGGGAGAAAAAAGAATTTGTTTTTCCTGAGGATCATAGCTCATTTCATAGATGCTGTTCAGCCGTTTTTGATTTTTTTCCTTCAATTGAACGAAATGGAAAAGAAAATCAAAGGCACCGGCAACCCTCTGTGCTAAAAATTCAAAATCCCCACCAAATGATCGAACAATTTCCGCCGCCACATCATAGGGAAAGTTTTTGGGGTCTCCACTGTGATAAGTGATTTTAACACGACGGGTACCCTTGCTGGTAATCCTCAGCAATGTATCCAACGCAATCCCTTCCCTGGCTTCTCCCATGATAATATAGTCTCCATCGCTCCTCATTAAATTTTTAGTAATTCCCGTCAACCTCTCCTGGTCCGCCAGAAGTTGAATAATGGGAGCTCCCGGCATCAATTGATGCAACGGAATTTCCGGATCTGTTTCCAGAAGAACTCCCTCCAATCCAGGGTCCTCATAGCTTTGCCATGTGGATAAAAATGTAGTTTTGCTGGTGCGAACCGCTCCCAAAAAAGCCACATTAAATCCCAAAACTACCATGGCTTTAAACAAGGGTATGGCTGCATTGGGAATAGTGCCTCGCTGACTTTGCTCTTCGAAGGTGTATCGAGGTATGATGTATCTTCGAAATATAATCACATCTTGATCAGGTTTCACCATCTCCCCCTTGAAAATAGTCACCCGTGTACCATCTAATAAATACAACTCATGAAAATCCAAGGTGGCTCTTTCCCTGGGTTTCAAAAGAAGCAAGGCCCGAATCAGTTGCGCCCTTCGAATAGCGCTCATTTTCTGTTTCTTTAATACCAATTTACCTTCTTCCAGAAAATAAATTCGCTCGCCTATGATTTTGGCAGATCCAGAGTTTTTATAGGAAGAAGAAAACCATTGAGCCAAAGAACCCATGCCCCAGTTTTCATGATAAATTCCTTGAGACAGATTTTCATACCAGGGAGGCGGAAGCACCTGCTCCTTTCCCTCCTCTTTCAAGAAGGTTTCTATTTTGCCTATAAAATAGGCCACTTCTTCGGGATACCCCATAATGGCTTTTTTTTGGATGTCCAACAGCTCTTCCATATACTCCCCCGACTCCTCCCATTGTTTTTGAAAAGTTTCATAAACAGAAGAACACACCCCATAAAAGTCCTTAAAAGAGTCCACAACTTCCCCGGGTTCCAAAAGGCCATTCATTTGATCTTCCAGATAAAATTCCCTTGGTTTCACTGTGTCTTCCTTTCTTCCCACTGATAAAAACAATGCATCAAATTCTTCAATTGCCGGTGACAACCACGATGATGATAGCTAAGAAGACTCCTTTTTTCCCACTCCGCCCGGTACCCATCGGGAGCATAGGGAATGGGAAGCCAGAATTCGCCCGCTTCCTCCATCCTCTCCATAACATAAGAAAGAGAAAGAGGATGCTCTCTTTGGTGTTTATTGAGGACCGCCATAAAAAAAGAAATGTTCAGCTGCCGATATCGTTCCCTTTGCTCCTCCCACCTTCCCAGAGCTCCTTCGCTTTGTGTTGTAACCAATACATGACAACCCGGTTGCTGCAAAGCGCCCAAAGCAAGTCCACTGTCCAAATCACATCCTGTATCTGCGATGATTACCTGAAAAAAATGGCGAGCTTCTCCTATAATATGCTCTGCGTGGTTGGGAAAGTAGCGCCGGTCATTCCACTCCTGCTCCAACCCCGCCATGGCATAGAAATTGCCTTGGACCTGAAAACGGCGAAAAACCTGCTCCGCCAACGGCGGCGAACCGTTCTCGGGTATTCGGAAAGTCTCCAGAGAAGGTGGCTCTTCTCGAATAAAATCACAGCTTTTTCTACGATTGAAAGCCACCAATAAAACCCGGCTTTTGGGCCGGTTCTGAGCATACCATTCCGCAGTGGTTTGCGCCAACAAAGTAGTGCCCACCTTATGGTCCACCCCATGAAAAGCAATATACATTTCATTCTCCCTCCCGTTGTACCACAACAAATTGTCCTTCCTCCTGCGAAACATGGTGATATAACAAACTATAGTCTTGAATGGAACAAAGAATCTCCAAATGGTGCACTATCCCGCTGCTCTGTCTTCTTTCTAAAACCGGAAGCTCTCCATCTTTATTCTCCGTACTTTCCACTTCATAGTCCTCTGCGGTTTTAACAAAAACGATTTCATAAGACCCATAGCTGATTTCTCCTCCGCGGTCGTACAATTCCACCCAATCTCCCCTGCGCAGAGTGCTGCTTCTTGAGTAAATCCAATGACTTGGCAGAGTGAAAACCGAAAGTTCAGGTGGCAAACTTCTTCCTTTTTCTTTGAAATACTCCTCTAACAAGACCATGTTTCCCGGAATAAATTGAGTGGCCTTTTTATTCAAAATGAAAGAAATTTGCTTGGGCGTCAAAGCCCCATCCACCACCAGTTTTCGGTTCAAAGAAATGGCTTTCACATCTTCTGGCTTTAACAGTTGTCCCTGGTAAATGGAATGAGAGGATACCAGAATGGTTTGCTCTTGATGTTGCTGCCTACCTTCCTTTTCCCAATAAATGAATCCCAGAAGGGCCAGAACCATAAGCAAGACTCCAATAATTGGTCTGCCGTACCGAAGGAAATTTCTCTTTTTCAAAATATTACCATTTTTTACCATACCTAAATTATAGCTGACTTCCCCCTTTCGTCAATCGTCAATAAGCGACATCCTTCTTTTCAACACAAAAAAAAGACCTTCTCCTCCTTGAGAAAAAGGTCTTGATGTCTTAATCGGTCAGCCTGTTATAGAAAAGTTACTGATTTTTTGAAGAAAGTCCCCCGTGGTTTTTGCCACATCCTTTTGATGAAATATAGCCGATCCTGCTACCACAATATCCACACCGGCTTCCAAAACTTGGTCCAGGTTTTCCAAAGTAATGCCGCCATCCATCTGAATTTGAAACTCATATCCCGTCTGTTTTCTCCACTCTCTCAACTTCTTTACTTTGTCTAAGCAGTCCGGAATCAGTTTTTGCCCCCCAAACCCAGGATTGACAGACATAACAAGAACCAAGTCCACCTGATGCAGAATGTTCTCCAGTGTTCCAATTGGTGTGGCAGGGTTAATGGATACCCCGGCTTTTACCCCGTGAGAATGAATCAGTTGTATGCTTCGGTTTAAATGCCTCACCGCTTCTTGATGGACGGTAATAAACTCCGTGGCCGGTGTGAGAAAATCCTCCACATACTGATCCGGGTTTTCAATCATCAGATGAACATCGTAGGGAAGTTGGGTTTTCCCATTTAAAGACTTCATTACGGTAGCCCCATAACTGATATTCGGAACAAAATGCCCATCCATTACATCCACATGAATGAAATGAGCGCCTCCGGACTCGATGGCCTTCACTTCTTCTCCCAGCCGAGAAAAATCCGCAGACAAAATGGAGGGTGCCAACTGATTCATGATTTTGCTTTCCTTCCCTTTCGAAAAAAATGTTTAAAAATATTTATTCCGTTCCTTTTCCAATAACTCTTCCAACTGCTGGCGATAGGATTGATAACGGCTTACAGGTAAAATCCCGTCCTCTACCGCATTCCGAATGCCACATCCGGGCTCATCCAGATGCTGGCAGTTGTGAAAGCGACACTGTCCCGCCATCCGAACCATCTCCGGATAACAAGAACCCAATTCTTTTGAACTTTCTCCTACGGAATCGAAAGATGTGAATCCGGGCGTATCAAAAAGAAAGGTATTCTTTTGAATTTCAAAAATCTCCACATGCCGAGTAGTATGTTTTCCCCGCTGTGTTTTTGCGCTGATTACCCCAACAGGAGCATCGGCATCCGGTAATAGATCATTTAATAAAGTGGATTTTCCCACACCACTAGGGCCCACCAACGCGGCAGAGTGGCCTGTCAAATGTTTCTTGACTTCTTCTAATCCTTCTCCTGAAAGACCATTGACCAAAAGGCAAGGGTAGGTTTCTTCGTAAATTTTTTCAAGTCTTCCGATGTCTTCCGGAGTGGCCAAATCCACTTTGTTCATCAGAATCACGGAACGGGCATCCCCTTGTTCTGCCATCACCAGCAAGCGGTCCAAAATCAACAGATTATACCGGGGTTTGTGGAAAGCCATCACGATTAACAGCATGTCCACATTGGAAATAGGGGGTCGAACAAACCAATTGACTCTTGGCTTAATCTTTTCCACCACGCCGTTGCCATCTTCAAGAAGACTCCACTCCACTTGATCTCCCACCATGGGGGTAATTCCTTGTTTCTTAAATACGCCTCTGGCTCTGCAAGGGATTTCATGGGCCTCTCCTCTCGGCTTTACAAAATAGAATCCACCCACACCCCGAACAATTTTTCCTTCCATTTAATACAATTCTCCCGTCCGGAAGTTCACTTGATAGCGGGCCACTTCCGTGGTATCGAAAATAACCGCTACCGTACCTTCGCCCACCCCAGACAAGGTCACCGTGCCGCCTCCATCTCCCTTGGACCGTTGAGCATTGGATAAAATGTTATGGGTGCCACCCTCATCCGACACCACCACCGTCAGATAAAAGACTTCATTGGAAGCCTGATTGAAATCGATATACAAAGGGATAGAGTAAGAAGCATCGGGATCCTTGGGAACACCACTAACTCGAACATGGATTGATGTTCCTCCCTGCACTACCGTGTCGGCCCCTTGGCTTTGCCAAAAAATCAAACCCTCTCCCACGGTGTCATTCTTCTCAATGGTTACGGTTCCCAAAGCAAGATTAACGGCCTTTAATGCTTCCGTAGCCGCCGATTCTGTCATCCCCACTAAAAGGGGAACAATGGCTTGGGTTTCCGATACCCCTAAACTTACCACAAAGTTTACAAAGCTTCCCGGAGCCGCCTCTTCTCCACCTGCCGGGCTTTGGCGTAACACCAACCCTTCTGGCTGGTTGGCGTTCTCATAACTGACAGACCCCACCTTGTATCCATATTTCTCCAGGAAAAACACAGCATCTTGATATGTTTTGCTGACAATGCTGGGAACCGTTCCTTCCCTGGATCCACGGGATAAATTCACAGTGACCGTAGCCCCTACTTTCACTTTTGTGGTTGGAGCCGGAGTTTGGGATACCACCATACCTTCTTCATACTCGTCGCTATAAACGATGTCTCCCGTTTCCATTTTTAAGCCGGATTCTTCCGCCATAGTCTCAGCTTCTTCCAATAGCATCCCGGAGAAGTCCGGCATTTCCAGTTCTTTGTTTCCGCCCCCTCCATTGGAAATCAATTGATAAATTCCAAAGCTTAAAGGTAATGCAATCACCAGAGCCAACAGGATAGCCACTGTTTTTGACTGGTTCCATTTCCTCTTCTTGCCGCTTCCGGCCTTTTCCGTTTTGGAAGAATTCTTCTTACCAGCCTGATCTCGTTGCTGGTTCATGAAATCATCTTCTCCTCCCCCCTCCAAAGAGCCTTCTCCCTCTTCTCTTGTTCCGGTGTAAATCAACTTCCCTAAAATACTGTGGATATGTTCCACATTTTCTAAGGCCTCCAGCATTTCATCCGCTGTAGAAAATCGTTCGGTTTGATATTTCTTGGTGGCCTTCATCACCACCTGCTCCAACTGAGGAGGAATGTTGGATACCAACTGACTGGGAGGTGTGATTTCTTCATTAATATGCATCAACGCCACATTCACCGGGTTTTCTCCATCAAAGGGAACCCGGCCGGTCAACAATTCATAAAGCACAATCCCAAGGGAATAAATATCGGATTTTTCATCCACATATCCACCCCGGGCTTGCTCCGGAGAAAAATAATGAACGGATCCCATAACCGTTCCGGTTGCCCCCACAAGAGTAGATGCATTCACCGCTTTGGCAATACCGAAATCCGCCAGCTTGGGAACACCATCGGTTGTAATTAAGATGTTTTGAGGCTTTACATCTCTATGTATAATGTGATTTTTATGAGCCAAACTAAGGGCGGAAGCCATGTGCTTGATAATTTCCACCGCTTGCCGCCATTCCATGGGCCCCTTTTCTTTAATTAAATCGCTGAGCACTTGCCCTTCCACCAATTCCATTACGATATAATGGATATTGCCTTCTTTTCCAACATCAAAGATGTTCACAATGTTAGGATGCGAAAGACTGGCGGCGGCCTGAGACTCTCTCTTGAAATTATCGATAAATTTCAGATCCTTGATAAATTCCGGTTTCAAAATTTTAATCGCTACATGTCGATTCAAAAGACGGCATCGTGCTTTATACACAACCGCCATTCCCCCGTCTCCGATTCGTTCCAACAATTCATATCTACCGGCAAGAATTCTGCTACTCATGAAATACGATCCCCCTTACACTTTAATACAAATTACGGTGATGTTATCATGGCCTCCGCGTTGATTTGCCTTTTTCACCAAATCCTGGCAAATCTGAGTCATAGACTCTCCAGAAGACAAAATGGAAATCATCGCTTCTTCTTCCACTTCACCGTAAAGACCATCGGTGCACAGGAGAATCACATCTCCCGTTTCAATATTGGCTTGATAAAAATCCGGTTCGCACACTACATCCCCGCCCAACGCCTTGGTAATCATGTTCTTCTTTGCGTGGGTCTGAGCGTCCTCCTCTGTAATGACTCCAGTACGAACCAGATCATTCACATAGCTATGATCTTCCGTAACTTGACGCAACTTACCCTTGCGGAAAATATAGGCACGGCTATCCCCGATATTCGCAAAGTACCCCCGTTTGCCATTTACATGGCCCACAACAACGGTGGTGGCCATTCCTTGATTTTCAATATATTTTTCTGCCAATTGAAAAATTCTTCCATTAATTTCCTGCAGGCAAGGAAGAAAATAGGCCTTAGCCGTAGCTACATCGGTAATTCCCAAGGGAGGATTGTTGCGGACATATTCCGCAATCATAGATACCGTCGTCCTGGAAGCAATCTCCCCTGAAGCTCCGCCTCCAACACCGTCTGCAATAATGAAAACTCCTTCCTTTGGCATTACAAAACAAGCGTCTTCATTATTTCCTCGTCGTAGCCCTTTATCGCTTTTAAATCCAACTTGCATCATACCGAGTCCTTTTCTAATAATCAAGATTTCCAACAATTCCGGTGCTTCGAACCATTTTGCAAATGTAGAACCCGTCGGTTTCATCAATATGAGGATACAATTGCACCGTCTCCTCTTTCATGAAATCTTTATTTTTCCGAAGAAAGTCATCCACTACCTTCTGGTTTTCATCTTGATTGATAGTACAAGTACAATAAAGCAAAGTGCCACCCATCTTCACATATCGGGACGAGGCCGATAGAATTTCCAACTGTTTCCGGGGCAAACCGCTCATCTCCGAAGACCATTTTTTGTACTTTATCTCCGGTTTCCGGCGAACCACACCCAGTCCGGTACAAGGCACGTCCACAATCACCTTGTCGGCTTTCCCAATAAGAGTGGTGTCGATTTTTGTGGCATCCCATGTTCTGGTTTTTACATTTTTTAGTCCCAACCTTCGAGCCTCTCCATCGATAATTCCCACTTTTCTAGTGTACACATCCGACGCCAGAACCGTTCCCGTATTATTCATGCGTTCGGCAATGGCCATGGCTTTTCCACCGGGAGCCGCGCAAACATCCATAACAAAATCATCATGCTTCGGGTCTAACATAATAGCAGCCAGTTGGGAACTTTCATCCTGAATGGAGAACATCCCCATTTTATAGGTTTGGCTGTCCAGCAATTGAGACCCTTTAATATACAATGCGTTGGGCGACAACTTGCCATCCCACACGTCAAACCCCTTGTTTCTTAACAGCTCCACCAAATCTTGTTTCATCACCTTCATCCAATTAAGCCGAATAGCCGTATTGGGAGTTTCATTGCCCGCCTGAAGGAGCTGCTCCACAAAATCAATTTCATACTCTCTCATCCACAACTCTATAATCCAAGGTTCATAAGAATACTTCACCGAAAGATACCGCACTTCGTCTTCCGTCCGGTCCGGTAGGATGATGGTATATTGATTTCGAATGTAGGTTCGGAGAACTCCATTAATGAAGGCATCGCGGCCCTTGCAAAATCGTTTTGCCAGCTTTACGCTCTCATTGACCGCCGCGTATTCTGGAACCGAATCCATGTATCCCAGTTGATAAATACCCATTCTTAACACATTCAGGTCTTGCGGCTTCAACCGTTCCGCCCCGGAAGGCACAAACTGGTCAATAATGTAGTCCAAAAGAATTTTGTTTTCCAAAACTCCATAGGTTAACTCTCGAACAAAGGCAGGGTTGTCCGGTCGATTTCTCCGGATTTGATGATTTAATGCGATGTTGGAATATGACTTTTTCAATTCCACATCCATTAAGGTTAAGAAAGCCGTTTTACGATTGGTTCCCATGGCTAATTCCTCCCTCGGATTGCTAAAATTCGCAACAAGTTGGCAATGGCCATGGCCAAAGCGGCCAGATAGGTCAAAGCTGCTGCGCTCAACACTTTTTTAGCTCCGGACTGTTCTTCCGGATAAATAATATCTAAAGCCACCAGCTGATTCAAGGCCCGCTTGGAGGCGTTCAGTTCAACCGGCATAGTAACCAAATGAAAGACCACCACTGCGAAAAAGAAAAGAATTCCCAAATTAAACAGCAAATTCCCCGTTGTATAATTTCCGGCAGAAGTCAACACCAATCCGATAATTAACAAGGGCCATGCCACATTGGACACAATCCCCACTACCGGCGCGATGGCATTTCGAATCTTTAAAGGCCCATAGGACTTTTCGTCCTGAAGAGCATGGCCCGCTTCATGGGCTGCAATAGCCACTGATGCAATGGAGGATTGACTGCTTACATCCGGAGACAGCCGAAGGATATTTTTTCTGGGGTCATAATGGTCAGAAAGTTTACCGCTGGTGATTTCTACCGGAACGTGCTCACACCCGTTGGCATCCAGAATGATACGAGCCGCCTGAGCCCCTGTGATTCCCTTTCGGTTCCGCACCTTGAGATAGGTACTGTAAGCCCGGGAAACCTTTGCCTGGGCATAAAAAGTAAAAAGAACCGCCGGAATGAGCAATATGATGGTTGGGTCGTAATACATAAACATTTTTTCTCTCCTCTACTCCAATGGTCTGTTTTCTACTAGCCTAACAATTCATTTTACACTAAAACAACGCCTTTTTCAATGGAGTTGCCCTTTAGGAACTCCTTTACTACCATTCGTTTCTTCCCCGGCAACTGAATTGTAGTAGCCAGCAAATATCCTCCGCCACAAGCAATTTTTAAGCCTTCCCCGGAAACTTCCACGATGGTACCAGGCGCTTCCTCTACTGAACCCTCCAGAGGCATGGATTCCCAAATCTTTAAAAGCTGCCCCTTGTAATTGCAGTAGGCCCCCGGCCATGAGTCCATAGCTCGAATCAAGCGTTCAATTTCCAAAGGACTTTGTTGGAAGGGAATTCTACCCATCTCTTTATGAATCATAGGCGCATAAGTAGCCAAATCATGATCCTGTTTGGCATAAATAGCGGTTCCATCCTCTATGGACGGAAGAACTTCCACCAAAAGGTCTGCCCCTTTTGTCATCAATTCATCATGCAATTGATCTGCCGTATACCCTCCAATCAAGGTTTTTACCGTAGCAATCATATCTCCCGAATCCAACCCCTGATCCATCTGCATGATGGTCACTCCACTGTACTCATCCCCGGACAGAATGGCTTGTTGGATGGGTGCGGCCCCTCGATGGCGGGGCAAAATAGAAGCATGAACATTCACACATCCGTATCGAGGTAGCTCTAGAATTTCTTTGGGTAAGATTTTCCCATATGCCGCTACCACAATCAAGTCGGGATCGCTTTCCCTGAGTTTGGAAAGAAAACGCTGATTGTTCCTCAGGAACTCCGGTTGGGTCACGGACAGTCCCAATTCCACCGCTTTTTCTTTCACCGGGGTGAATTGAATCTTTTTTCCTCGGTCCTTTGCTTTATCCGGTTGGGTCACCACAAGAGAAACTTGATGTCCTGCTTTCACCAAAGCATCCAGCGTAGGTACAGAAAATTCCGGCGTTCCCATAAATACAATGTTCATGACAAGTCTCCCTTCTATGCTTCTTCCCCTTCTGCTTCCTCAGAATGAATCTCCTTTACATCCGTAGCCTTATCCGTAAACAACACGCCCTCTAAATGGTCCATCTCATGAGAAATGGCCACCGCCAAAAACCCTTCGGCCTCGATTTCCACCTCTTGATTTTCATAATTAATCGCTCTGATTTTGATGCGCTGCGGCCGCTCCACTGCGCCAACATACCCCGGCACACTCAAACACCCCTCTGATCCGGATTGTACCCCGTCCGCTTCCAGTATTTGAGGGTTGGCTAAGGTCAAGAGCATCATAGGTGGATCTTCCGCTTCTTCCAGCGCCGATTCGTCTTCTTCGTTAGCCGTCGGCTCCGGTACTTCCACCACAAAAAGGCGCTTTAGTAAACCTACCTGCGGGCCAGCCAAACCACAACCGTCTGCCTCTCTCATGGTTTCCACCATATCATCAAAAATACTGCGGATTCGGTGGTCCACCGTTTCCACCTCCCGCGCTCTTTTTCGGAGGATCGGATCCCCTTCTGTTACAATCTTTCTTAACGCCATTTATCTTTGCTCCTTTAAATAAAACTATAGGGATTGATGTCGATAGAAACGGTCACCTGATCTTTACTTCTCTTCCCTAAATTTTTTTTCATTTCTTCCACCATCTCAGAATAAAACCGCCTTCGTTCTTTGGGAGATTTTAACACCAGCTGATACCGATAAGCAGTCCCCACTCGTTGAATTACTGACGGTGCCGCAGGATAAAGGTTCCCCGCTTCTTTTGCTCCGTAAGCGGTTACCAGTGTTTTTCTGAGAAAAGTTTCCCCTTTTTCAGCATAACGGGCTGCCGTTTTCTCTTCCGTTGCAGTAAATAGCACCTGAATCAAGTCGCTAAAGGGGGGATATTCCAAAGCTTTCCTCAGTGCAAGCTCTTTTTCATAAAACCCCCGATAGTCCCCTGTCACCGCATATTTAATCGCATAATGCTCCGGTGTATAGGACTGAATGACAACTTGGCCTCTTTCTTTGCCACGGCCTGCCCTCCCTGCCGCCTGCGTAATCAGTTGAAATGTTCTTTCCGCCGACCGAAAATCCGGGATGTTAAGAGACACATCGGCAGAAACAATCCCCACCAAACCCACGCCTTCAAAATCCAACCCCTTGGCCACAAGCTGGGTGCCAATGAGAATTTGAGTCTCCCCGGATTGAAACTCTCCAAGAATTTTTTCCATACTTCCCCTGGCCTTGATGGTATCCAAATCCAATCGTCTGATGGCAGCCCGGGGAAAACATTCACGAGCCATTTCTTCCACCTTCTCCGTGCCAACCCCAAAGTATTTCAAGTACCTGCTTCCACAGTCCGGACAACTTTTTGGTACATTTTCCCGATGACCGCAATAGTGGCAAATTCCTTGGTTTTTTTGACGATGGTAGGTTAAGGATATTCCACAGGTGGGGCACCGCATAATATATCCGCACTCTCTGCAGGAAACGAAGTTGGAGTACCCCCTTCGATTAAGAAACAGAATGATTTGTTTGTTCTCCGCCAAGCATTTTTCAGCTTTCTCCTGGAGCAAACGGGAAAAAATACTACGATTACCCTCTTTCAGTTCCTGCCTCATGTCCACAATAGACATTTCCGGCAAGGGAACCTTGTTATATCGTTCCTTCAGTTCAAGCAAACGATAGATGCCTTGCTCCCCTCGATGCATGGTTGTGATGGAAGGGGTAGCACTGCCCAACACCAGCACCCCTTTCTGAGCCATCACCCTCTTCAACGCCACCTCTCCCGTCTCATACTTGGGAGTCATGTCGGATTTATAAGTCGTTTCATGTTCTTCGTCCAGTATCACCAGCCCTACCTTCTCCGTAGGAGCAAAAATCCCGGACCGGGCTCCAATCACAATTCGCGCTTGCCCAGTGCGAATTCTCATCCATTCCACATATCGCTGGCCCGGCGTCAGCCGGCTATGAAAAACCGCAATTTGATTCACACCAAACCGAGCAATAAACCGGCCGATAATCTGTTTTGTCAAGGCAATTTCGGGAACCAGAAATATGGCTTGTTTCTCTTGATCCAAACAACACTGAATCAGTTGCATATATACTTCGGTTTTCCCACTGCCGGTCACACCGTGTAAGAGAAAAGATGCTTGTTCCCCTCGTTGTATAACGGGAATCATTTTCCCTAAAACCGCTTCCTGTTCCTCCGTAAGAAAGTCCACCGCTTCTCCCTCTGCCCATTCTTCTTCATACGGCAAGGTGACAGAAGGAAGACGACCCGGTTTGTTGGGTGGAAGAATCAGGCGTAGCGCATCATTTTTGCGACACAAATACCGCCTGGCCATCCAAAGACAGGTATCCAGTAATTCCGATGGCAAAGTAACACCTTCCCACCCGGCTATGGATTTCATGTTAGAAATATTCTGTTCCAGTTCTTTATATACCCGAAATACCACCGCAGAAACGGTTCGATTACCACGGGCGAAGGGAACAGTCACCAAGGATCCCACCGTGATAGCGGGATCCTCAAATTCGTAAGTGTAGTATTGGTCGGTGGGATCTCCGGGCTGGTCAATGATTACATCTGCATAGGGCATTTTCTTCCTCCCGTGGAATCCTCACAACGTGAAATTAAAGCAAGAAGATATTGTTGGCTTTGCATTCCTCTACCATGGATTCCGGCCATACTGAAACCTGAACCTCCCCAATATGGGCTTTTCTAAGGAAGTACATACAGAGTCGGCTCTGCCCAATACCTCCTCCCACAGAATAAGGAAGCTTTTTCTCTAAGATGGCTCGGTGGAAATCCATACTCTTCCGATCCTCCGCACCGGCAATCTCCAGTTGCCGATCCATAGCTTCTTCATCCACCCTGATTCCCATAGAAGAGATTTCAAAGGCGATTTCAAGAACTTCGTTCCACAGAAGAATATCTCCATTCAACATCCAGTCATCATAATCCGGAGCTCTCCCATCATGGGGGGTTCCTGATTTCAAAGCACCGCCAATGTTTTTTACAAACACGGCGCGATACTCCTTACAAATCTCATTTTCTCTTTGCTTTGGAGTTAAATCCGGATAACGATCCTCCAATTCCTGACTGGTGATAAAATAAATCTCATTGGGAAGTTCCGTCTGGATGTTCCGATAAAGGCGATTTACATAATCTCCAAGATTTTTCAGAGCATTGTAGATAATGGTTACCGTGCTCTCCAGATATTCTTGAGTTCGTTCTTCCTTAAGCACTACCTTTTCCCAATCCCATTGGTCAACATAAATAGAATGGAGATTATCCAAATCCTCGTCTCTTCGAATGGCATTCATATCTGTGTAGATTCCATGGCCCGGGGGAATTCCATATTTCCCCAAAGCCATGCGCTTCCATTTGGCCAGGGACTGAACAATTTCCACATTCTTCTCCTGCATGTCCTTCAGACTGAAGGCCACTGTTCTTTCCGTCCCGTTTAAGTTATCATTGAGTCCGCTTTCCGGAATGACAAAAAGAGGGGCGGTTACGCGTCGCAAATTCAGTCCATAGGCTAGCTCTTGCTGAAAAAAGTCTTTGATTTTTTTGATGGCACGCTGTGTTTCCATAGGATCTATAGGAGATCGATACTCCTCGGGTATCATTAATCTGTTCATTTGATTGTTTCCTTTCTGTTGTTGGGATTTGAGTATTTGCACCCACAATAATGTTGACGGTAAAGACCGTATTCCTTGGACAATTCAATGCTTCTCAAATAGCCGTTTTTCTTTTTGAAATCCGTGGCTAAATATTCAACGCCATATTTCTTGCCCAAATACAACCCAATCTCTGTAATGACATCATAGTCTTTGTGAGGGCTGACGGTAAGGGTGGTTGTGAAAATAGGAAACCCTGCCCACTTTGCCGTTTGCGCTGTTTTTTCCAAACGCAAACGAAAACATTCCACACATCGTTGCCCGCCCTCCGGTTCATTATCAAAGCCCTGGGCGATTTCGTCAAATGCCTCAGGGCGATATTCTCCTTCCAAAAATTCCACTTGGTGAAAGGTAAGAACCCCTTTCTCCGTTTCCATAGCTTTGCGGCTTTGATTAAAGCTTTCAATGAATTTTATTTGCGATGCCAATCGTCGTTCGTACTCCTCCCGAGGGTCAATGTTCGGGTTGTAAAAAAATACCGTCACATCATACCCACTCACCAATCTCTCAATCACAGAAGTACTACAAGGTCCGCAGCAACTGTGCAAAAGCAATTTATGGCGTTGGGTTTTCAACTCCAGTCCGTCTTCCCTGTTTTCAAAAAAACCTTTTTCCTGGCCCGTATTCCATTGTAGGCTCCCCCAAGGAGTCAGTCCTTTGATCTTCATCGTCTTTTGATCCTTTACCATATAAATTCATTCACTTTAATAACAAAGTATTATATCATAGACTCAGAGATTTGAAAACGCAAAAGTCGCCCTTTTCATCCAGCAATTCAAGAAAGGAATTTTACAAATGGCTGATTACGGGTATGTACCCATTGGAACCTATTTAAAAAAGAAATTCGGGACACGGGTCATCAAGCTGGCCATCGACGGAGGCTTTACCTGCCCCAATCGAGATGGTACGAAAGGAGTAGGGGGCTGTGTTTTTTGTAGCGAAAAAGGCTCCGGGGAACTGGCTTCCCCTCTGCCGGAGATCACCCGCCAAATTGAAATGCGAGCAAAAAAATGGCCCCACAGCCATTACATGGCCTATTTTCAATCCCACACCAACACCTACGGATCCCCTGAACATTTGCGCGGCCTTTATCAAGAAGCGATGGCCTTTCCCGGAATGGTAGGCTTGGCCATTGCCACCCGACCAGACTGTTTAGGGGAAGAAACCTTAGACCTCCTGAAAGAATTAAATAGTGAAACTTTCCTGTGGGTAGAATTAGGCCTTCAAACCATTCACCCCTCTACCGCGAAAAACATGAATTTGCAATACACTTTACAAGATTTTGACCAGGCCATAGAAGCCCTTCATCAAAGAAAACTCCTGGCCGTAGTCCATTTGATTTTGGGGCTTCCCGGAGAAACCCGGGAAATGATGGAGTCCTCCGTAGACTATGTTTGTTCCAAAAAACCTTTCGGAATCAAGCTACATATGTTAAATATCGTCAAAGGCTCGCCCATGGAAGCCCTCTACCCCGGATATCAGCCCTTCTCGTGTTTGGAAGAATATGTGGAGCTAGTTACCCATCTCTTAAAACGAATTCCTCCGGAAATTACCATTCATCGACTGACGGGAGATGTACCGCGGGGGTTGCTCCTGGCCCCTCCTTGGAGTTACCGAAAACGTACTATCCTGAACGAAGTCCACAAAAAAATTCCCCAACTATTAGAGTAACGGGGAATCTTGCTAACTTTGCACTTCTTGTGAGCCCATGCTATACGAATAATTCCTCTCGATCTTCGAGACAATCCACATATTCTTTGGCTTCTTCTTCTCCGCGAAGAACCCGCAAAGCTCCCAAAGCCAAAGACTCCAACTCATTTTCACCGGGCAATACCAACACCGGGGCTAAAAAGGATACCCGCTGCTTAATCATGTCGGTCAGCATTTTCGAGTGGGCCACCCCGCCTGTTAATATGATGTGGTCAATGGACCCGTCAATAGTAGGAGCCAGCTCGCCGATTCCTTTGGCTATTTGATAAGCCTGAGCTTCATAGAGAATTTTTGCTTTTTCATCTCCCTCCTTTATCATTTCCTCGATTTTACGGCAATCATGGGTTCCCAGATAGGCTTTTAACCCTCCATGACCCCGAAGTTCCTTTAAAAGGTCCTTCTTACTATAATTGCCGCTATAGCACATATCCACAATATAAAGGAGGGGAACGCTGCCGGATCTTTCCGGAGAAAAAGGTCCCGCATCGTCCGTAATCACATCTACTATCTTCCCGTAATTATGGGCACTTACTGAAACTCCCCCTCCAATATGGGCAATGACGAAGTTCAATTCTTCGTATGATTTCCCCAAGCTTTCCGCTGCTTTTCGAGCCATGGCTTTGGTATTTAAAACATGACAGAAACTTTGACGCACCACCGAAGGAATTCCGGTAATCTTGGCAATAGGTCTCATTTCGTCAGAAGAAACCGCGTCATAAATCATGGCAGGGATTCCATAAGGCTTGGCCACCGCAGCCGCCAAAAGAGCACCTAAATTGGAAGCATGAGGAACGATGGGGCCCTTGATGATTCGCTTCTTCATATCCTCGTTCACCAAATAGGCTCCGGCCTGAACGGGAGGCAACTGGCCGCCCCGGCCTACCACAGCAGAAAGGGAATGGGCTTTCACACCCTTCCGTTCCAGCACCTCTCCAATCACAGCCAACCTCATCTCAAACTGTTCCTTGAGCCCCGTGACCTGGGCCAATTGTTGATTGGTATGCTCCAGAGTTTCTTGGAACAGCAATTTTTCGTTTTGAAACACTCCGATTTTGGTGGAAGTAGAGCCGGGGTTAATGGCAAGAATCGTATAATCCATCCTTTCTCCTCCCTACAATGTGTCCGGCCCCAACCGGCCATCATTATAATGCTTTCGGCATAGCGATACATACATATCACTGCCACCCACCACGATTTGTTCGCCTTGCTTTACAAACTTCCCATCTACCACTCGAGCCACCATGGTGGCCTTTCTGCCGCACCAGCAAATGGTCTTGATTTCTTCGATTTTGTCCGCATACACCAACATATAGTAGGACCCCTCAAAAAGTTCATTTCGAAAGTCGTTTTTCAATCCATATGCCAGGACCGGCACCTCCAGGCTATCCACAATTTCCACCAATTCCTGGACATGGTGCTTTCTCAAGAACTGGCACTCATCCACCAACACACAATCAATTTTCCCTTTGGCGTTCTCCCGAAGGAACAAATCCAATATGTCGGTGTCATCATCCACCACCATGGCCTCCCTTTGTATGCCAATTCGAGAAGTGATGAGCCCCACTCCGTATCGACTGTCCACACCCGGCATGAGAGTCAACACTTTTTTTCCACGTTCTTCATAATTGTATGCCACCTTAATCAACTCGATGGATTTTCCCGCATTCATAGTGGAATATCGATAATATAACTGGGCCATTCCAAAACACCTTTTCCTTTATCTCTTACACCATTCCAATTTCTATAATACCGAGTATTGAACCCGCAAATATTCTTCAAATGTGGTTTCCCCTTGGTTCACCAAATCTCTGACACTGGCTTCCAAAGATTGGAACCCCTGGGTCTGTCGCAAGTATTCCGTAATGTCCTCCATGGATTGGTTTTCCAGCATCATCTTCTTCACACCCGTATCCACCATAACGATCTCGTGAATTCCCATACGTCCCAAATAGCCGGTATGGTTACAGGTTTTGCAGCCGACACCACGATAGGTGATACCAATGCCACGAGTTTCCATCATCAGTTTTTCCGCCTCTGTGGCAACATAGACTTCCACACATTCCGGACAAATTTTTCGAACCAGCCTTTGAGCAATAATTCCCACCAAGGCGCTGGATAAAAGATAGCGCTCCACACCCATGTCTTCCAATCGTACGATAGAAGACACCGCGTCATTGGTATGGAGTGTAGACAGGACCAGATGCCCGGTGATGGCCGCCCGAACTGATATGGATGCGGTTTCCGAGTCCCGGGTCTCTCCTACCATAATGATATCCGGGTCCTGTCGAAGCAGGGAACGAAGACCGGAAGCAAAGGTGAGCCCGGCAGGTGGATTGATTTGGATTTGATTTAAACCATAAATGGTCCGCTCCACCGGATCCTCTATGGTGGAAATGTTCACACTTCGTTCCAAAAGGCGTTCCATCATCATATACAGGGTCGTGGTTTTTCCGGAACCGGTGGGCCCGGTGACATAGACGATACCATGTGGCGATTTCATCATCTCTTCCACCATAAGATAATGATGCTCCTGCATTCCAAAGGATTGCTGATTGGTAATCTCTGTGTTGGAATTCAAGTACCGAATCACCACTTTTTCCCCAAAGACCGTTGGCGTGGTGGAAACCCGGGCGTTGATGACGATATCTTCTAGTGTCGCCTTGAAATGGCCATCCTGAGGGATTCGTTTTTCCGCAATATCCAATCGGGACATAATCTTAATACGGGCCACCACATTGGGATGAAGTGCCGCTTCCAAGTATGTATAGTCTACCAAAATCCCATCGATACGCATACGAATCCGTGTTCTGTTTTCATAAGGTTCGATGTGGATATCACTGCAGTTGATGGTATAACCTCGAATCAACAAACCATTAATCAGCTTCACCACCATGGCCTCGTTCTCGGTTTCATCTATCTCTTCTTGAATCTCAGGAACCAGTTTCGAGACACTGCGATTGGCCTCCATAACAAATTCTTTGGCAGAATAATCTGCATAATATACATCAATGGCCTCTTCAATTTTTTCTTTTTCTGCAATGGAGATAATGGGATAAAGACCAGTCTGCTCCCGCACCTCTTGAATCCCTCGAAAATTCAGAGGATCATTGATGGCAATTTCGATTTTATCTTCAGTATAAGAGAGGGGTATCAGAAGATGCTCTTCCGCCACTTTTCTTGGAACCAGGCTAATGGCCTCTGGATCCACTTCCTTTTGGGACATGTCAATAAACGGGCATCCCACCCGAACCGACAAGGCAAGAAGCATTTCTTTTTCCTTCACATACCCCAAATCCTGAAGTACCTGCCCCAACCGCCTTCGGAAAGCCTCTTGTTGTTGTACGCTAATTGCATGATTCAATTGTTCCGTTGTGATGGCACCGGCAGTAACCAGTACATCCCCTAGCTTAATACTCATCCTGTTCTCCTTTGAGACCCGCGAAATTTTCTCGATTAAGGTGGTCAATTTAATATGGTCATGCTGATTTCCTTCCAGTAGTTCGCATCCCTATAGTCATTGTTGTATCTTGCATAAGGGAAAAACACAAAAAAACGGTCCCCCTCACGCTTCAAATCCCCCGGTTGCGTATGTATCCCGGGAGTCGGCATATTTTCCGGATCTACATCGATATTAATCTTTTGACCATAAGCCGTACCTTGCACATACTGATTCCCCTGTCTACGAATGCCATATAGGTATTCGTAATACTTCTCTTCATTGAAAGGAACCCTTACATATTGACTGTTTCGCGTAATGTAATAGGCCCCCTCCAAAACTTCTCCAAAGGGAGTTAGATATCCCTCCAACGCGTATAGGACGGTTCCATCAGGAACACTGGTTCCTGGTCCAGATCTGTTGTCCTGCAAATAAACACCTATTTCCCCCGCAGACGCCCCAATAAAATTTGGATTGCCTCCAATGGCAAAGGATGTGGTGGTGTTAATATACTCCTCGTCATCTCCCCCCCCAGGTGGTGGCACTTGAATTTCCGGCAACTCCACATCCAAGGATATCAAAAACATGGGATAGAGGTCATTTGGGTTATCTCGATTATCCTGCAAGTTTTTATAATTGGGAAAAGAAATAATTTTTGTGGAAGCAGCAACGGGAATGTCCTCACGATTTCGAATTTCCACTTCCAATTGCAATCTTTGTGAGAGAACCGATGGCTTAATAGCAATTCTCCACCCTTCATAATAACCCGGATTGTATGCATAGCCCCAGACGCCTTCTTTGTAAAACATTAACTGTCCTTCCTGAGGTCCGCTTCCTTGAAGCTTAATTGCATGAAATCCTGCTGGTACAGGATCTGCATTATCCACAATATACACTACTGAAGAATACGCCATGTAATCCTCCAACCAATCAATGGTCTGTTGCAGGATTTTTGTGCCATGACTCATATCCGCGTTTTTCTTAAAAACCTGATTTCCGGACAAGATAAGAGAAACGCTGGCGCCCAACAGCACTGCAGAAATTGCCAAAACCACAATAATCTCCACTAATGTGAAGCCCTCTTTCTCTTTATACATCCGGCTCTCCCGTCCCTTTATCCGGGACAAACAAAGAAAACTCCACCCCGGTAGATTCGTCTGCCACAGAATAATATTTCCCCGCCACAAAAACTTCAAGGCCATCTCTAAAAATCCGGGCAGTTCCAGATTGGACTTGGGTTCCCGGGCCCTTTTGTTCCAATATGGCCGCTTGTTGATACCCTGCTTGTGTTATATCTGCCGACCTTCCGCTTATTCTTCCGGCCGCCATCACCCCCGTTAAAAGTATGGAAGCAATCACCACCAATAAGGTCATACTAACGAGGGTTTCAACCAAGGTGAAGCCCTTGCTATTCATTTTCCTTCTCGCCTTAATTTCCATATTTCCAAATTCTCCATATGCCCTCTTTGCCATTAAGATACACCGTTACCCGATCAGCGACCCCCAAATATGTGGCGGTTGCCTCAATAAGGAGCATCTCCATATCCTCGTCAACTTCAATGCCGGAATCAAAATTTCTAACATAATCTCGGGTAACTTGAATATCAACATTTCCCATGTTAGGCAATAACTGTACAGTGTAACCAGACCATGTAACTCCCGAAGGCGTTGGTATAAAATTTTCTTCTCCCTGGCATATGGACTCAGCCAGTGCATCCGCCGCGGATAGCGCACTGAAGTAAGCTTGCTGCTTATGGTTGTTATAAAGCGCACTACGATGGGTGCTTCCAACCAAAACAAGGATTCCCGTTACCAATATAGTGAAGATCATCAGAACGCTGACCACCCATATGATCGTAGAGCCTTTTTTACTCATTAAATGTGCCCTCTGTGTCCCCAAGGATAACCTCCACAGAAATGGTCATCCCAATGTCCTGCTCGTTAGCGCCCATCATGGAAAAATTTAGAATATGAATGCCTGAATCCTTCTGCAAGGTATCCAAAAGATCAATCATTTGATTCGTTGTGCCGTCTGCCCAAAAGTGTGCAGAAATCCGAGATGCCTGTACAGACATTCCCGCCTCTTGAGAAAAGCCATACATAAGAAAAGGTTCCTTTATAAGAGGACCAATTTGTACATAAGGACTAGCCAGCCTCTTATCTTCCAATAGCTTTGATATCATGACCTCTGTCATATGGGGTGTGTAATCCAAATAATATCCCCGGGCCAACTCTTGCGCCTCCTCTTTCAACCGAGCTACATACTGTTGTCTTTCTTCCAATTCTGCTGCACTTTGTTCCATAGCTTGAACCATTTCTTTATTATATTGATAAATTGTCCGTTTTTCTACCCAGCGATCCAATGCATTGCTAAAATAGAAAGTATAGGCAATCGCCAGTACAACCAATATCACCAAAATGAAAATGAGGTTCTTTTCCCGTTGGCTAAATTCCAATTTCATCTTTTACTCACCTCCTGCCCCATCAACAACTTGAGTCACTTTTACTAACCGAAAGGTATAGTTGGCAGAATATATGTTTTGAGAAAGATTCCTTTGATAACCTGCATATTCAAATCCGGTAATGTAGGGGCTTTCCTCCAGCTTACTGATAATTTGCGTCCAACCAGCATATCCTTCCGCTGACACAAACATGGAAAACAGACCACTGGCCGCATCATAGCTAAAGTTTGACAACACCACGCCTGGAGCATTCCCCGTCATTAGATGAGAAAAAAAATCTCGATTCATGTCCGGGTAGGAGTCTATTATTTTGTTCAAACCGTCCAGGTTCTCCTTGATGGAAAGATAGGAGGCCTCTCGTTGGTTCAATGAACTGATTTCCTCATACCTGGCCAAATTGGCAGGATCATTTAATACCGCATTTCCTTCCATGGTTTTCTTCTCCATGCGGTTGGTATCCAACAGAAGAAAGGCTGCCGCTGCCACCAGAAGTATCAAAAAGGCCAAGGCCACCTTCGTTCGGCCTCCCACCCTGCTTCGTTCTTGTTTTTTCGCCTTTTGCCTTTGAACATAAAGGTCAATTCGTTTGTTCTTCATACAGCTCTCCTATTCGATAATCGCACCAATGCTATGGACAAACTGTACCATTTCAAAATTGGTTCGCTTGGCCACCTTAAACCCTGCATACGAAGGGTTCATCTTGTCCACAGGCAGGCTAATGGATTGCTTAAAAAACTCACACAGCTCATCGCAAGCCTGAATTTCCCCGTCATTGGCAGAAATCATATAAATCTTCTCGATTGGCTCTCCCTGGGTTTCTGCATAACTGTATTGGTTCACCGTAGACATGGTTGTATTCACTTCTTCATAAAAATCCGGTGTCCCCCGCGGCGCAACCGCCTTTCTAGAAACCAGATAATGGTACTCCCCCCGGACGAATAAATAAACAGAAATATAGTCTCCATCCATGGAAACCATCATACAATTTTCTTTTCGTGCCCCAATCCCCACTTTTGCAAACTGAACAACACAACCGATATCAAAATCCATGGAATAGGGCTTGATTTTCACCTCATGCAACAAGTTAATATAAGAGTCCAAATAAGCTTGAGTTACCGCTGTAGCCAAAATGGTCTGCCCCTGTCCCTTGTTGTCAATCAACATATAGTCATATATCCACTTCTCGTCTCCCGTCCCCTTTTTGTGATGCTCCCCTTGAATATATTGCAGCACCTTACTTTCCGACATTTTCGGAACCACCATCTTATTTACAGGAAACCGGTGGCTGTCCAAAATCAATTTAATGTTTTTAAGCCTCCTTCTCGTTTTTCCCGGAAGGCTTAACAGCACAGCTTTCAGCTCCTCCGGCCGGAGGAGTTCTCCATCATCAATCACCCCGGCTGCCAAGGGAATGAATTCCGCATAAGAAACCTTCAACTTCTTTCGTTGATAAATGGCATCCATGATTTTAATCCCTTCGTTGGTCATGTGCATTGTTACCATTTCCCGCTCCTTTTGGGTTACATCCCGTATCCGCCGCCAATCCCCTGGTACATATTTAAGATTGGCATCAAAACGGATATCATAATCATTCCCACCATAGTGGCCAATATAATAATCATCACCGGGCCAAGAAAAGAAGTGAGCTTTTCCGCCGCCCTTTCCGATTCATAGGTCAACGCCTCAGAGGTGGAAAGCAACATCTGCCCCAGCTCTCCGGATTCCTCTCCGATTTTTATGGGCCATTTAATGCTCTTTTGAATTCCCTCCACCTTAACGATGGCATCCGACAGCATTTTGCCTCCCGTCACTTCTCGAATCAATGTATCGAACTGGTCTACCACATAGGCATTGCCAATGGCATATTTGGTATTTTTTAGTCCGTTCACAACTGAAACACCACTTAAGTACAAATACGCCATGGTCTGGGCAAACCGTGCTGTGTATATGGTTTCAAACAAGGGCCCAATTCGTGGTATGGATAATATAACCTTATCGATGGCTCGACGCACATCCGGACGCTGTATCAACACCGTGAATATGGAAGCAAAGGCAATGATACCCAAAGTAATATAGATGAAATTTTCTCGTAACACGGTACTGATTTTCATGAACACCGCCGTCAATCCGGTGATGGCAGAGGCACCTACAATCTCAGTAAAATAGGGAATGATGAAGGTGAATACTCCCATCATAATCGCCAAAGATAGAAACAATAAAAAGATAGGGTAGGCCATGGCTCCACGAACCTTGGACTGAAGTCGATACTGCTTTTCATAATATTCCGCTGCTTGCATTAAAGAAGCCCCCAGTCGTCCCGTCTCCTCCGCAGAGGAAATCATATTAATCAAGAGAGGCGGGAACACATCCTTTTGTAGCCGCAGGGCATCAGAAAAAAGGATCCCTTCTTTTACATACTGCCCGGTTTTATCATAAATGGCTCGCAGTTTTGCGTTTTTATTTTCCCCTTGCAAGGCTTCCATGGTTTGTGCCAAAGGAACTCCTGCGGTAATAAGGGTGCCTATTCCCCTTGCAAAATCCGGAATCTCTTTGGTGGACAACCTTTCAGACCGTTTGGCGGGATGGGTGATTTCATTTAATTCCACCAAAAACAGGCCTTGCTCCTTCATGGAATCTCGAAACAAGGATTCCTCGTTGGCCATCCCTTTTCCACTGTGGCGCTTGCCACTCATGTCATACGCTGTATACCGAAATGTCTTCATGGACCTCCTATTGCTTTAGAACAAAAAGTGGATATACCAATCAATTATATTATGACCAAAAAACATGGAAATTGCAATGCCTATCGCCAATGCGGGTCCAAAAGCGAACAAGGTTTTTTTGTTCTTTTTCTGGACTATAAGTATATATACCCCTTGAACGCCACCAATCACCAGTCCAATAAAAAAGGCCACCAGCAAAGCTGGCCATCCCAAGAGCACTCCCGCTGCCCCCATCAGCTTCACATCCCCTCCTCCAAAGGAGTTGGGAATCAACAAAGTAAGCAGGAACATGGGCACACTGATGGCCACCAAACCGATTCCTCGATCCAACCAGGATATATGGGGAAGAAGAAATCCGCTGATGATGCCCAAAACTAGAATGGCAATATTCAAGGCATGGGGAATATCCATGGTTCGCATATCAATTAAGAATATACAAAGAAGGGCAGCCAGAACAAAAAGAGATAGCAACCCTTCAATCGTGAGTCCATAAACGAAAAAAAGCCCCAAAGCCGTCATGCCGCCCAGAACTTCTAACACAAAATCCTTCCAGGGAATGGAGCCGTTGCAGTACCGGCATTTCCCCTCCAATACAATGAAGCTCAACACAGGGATTAAGTCATACCCTTTAATGGGCCTGTGACAGGAAGGACAAAGAGAGCGTCCCTTCACAATGCTTACCCCCTGCTGATACCTTTCAATATATGCGGAACAGAAACTACCCAAACTGGCTCCAAACATGAAGATGATAATCCCTATGGATAAATACAATAAAAATACCACGTTGACTCCTATGCATAAAACGCTCGTTACTTACAACACAAATCATGATACGAAGAAGGCCGCTCCATGAGCGGCCTTGGAAAGAAATTTAAATACTATTAATTTTTGCTGGCAGTCCAAGAACCGCTTGCATAGGTAGCAGTATATTTTCCATCATTATACTGAATACCCGAAACTTGATTGCCAGTCAAACTTATTCCAGACGCCGTGCCACTCACCCCCGCTAGGGTTTTCGCATCCACCGCAGAAACAGTAGCTGTTCCATCTGTTCCATAAGACTCCGATGCCAGGGTTTGTGCAGCCAATAAGACAGTTCTGGCCTCTGCCAATACTGTCCTTTCATTGGCCTTGTCAATCCATCCTGTCATGGCCGGGATCGCGATGGCCGCTAAAATAGCGATGATGACCAATACTACAATAATTTCTACTAAAGTAAAACCTTTCTTTGATTTCTTCCATTTCTCAATGTTCATTTGACCTCTCCTCTTCTTTTCCATGATGGTCCCAAATAGGTAACACATTTTTGTTTTGTTTTTTGTTTATTCCCATATTTTATGGCTCTTTCGGACATTTGTCAATCACTTCCAGTGTTTTTATCCATTACAATTCTGTTACAGTTCTTAAAAATCACACTGGTTATTATTGTTTGTTTTATACCCTTTCGATATGCTTTTAAACATTGATTTTTCAACATGCAACATAAAAAAAGAAGAGGACCCGGTCATAAGTCCTCTTCTCAATGCATCTGTTTTATTCTTTCTTCTCTTTTCTTTTTACTTCTCCAACTCCGCCAAGATGGCTTGTGCTTTGGCCGTAGGCAATTTGGATGCCGCAGATTTCCACATATTCAGATCTTTGGTAAATCCGCTAGACAAGTTATTTTTTGCCGTGGTTTTAAATAGGTTCAAGGTGTTAATTTCCGTTTGGAAATTGGTATTTTTCGCTTCAATCTTCGCATTGACCCGACTCATCACATCATAGATGTCGTAGTACTGAAGCAATCTTCCCGTAACCCACTTAAAATCTTTGTTGCCCTTGTTCATGTCAAGAGCTTCCCAATAGGCATTGTACCAGGTATCATACTCCAGCACTTCCGTGTACCAAACAGACCACTGGCCCAAATCATCGCTGTCCAGCCCATAGAGAACATCCAACAATTCCTCCGGATCCCCTTCTGCCAACAGAGCCGCCGCCTCCGCAAAGACCTGCGGTATTCTTTGGTTGTATTCCGTCTGGTTCACCACCATATCCAAAGCCACATATTGGGTACCTTGTATAGTAATTTTCGCCACATCCCGAAGCGCCTGGTTGTAGCTGGCAATCAAGGTGTTGACCTTAGCCAGACTCTTTCCTTCCGCCACGGCCTTGTTGTATTCTTCCGTGATTTTCAAGTTCAAGTCGATTAAGGCCTGTGCTTCCATAATGTAATCATCCAACACCTTCTTCATGGAGGTGTAATTTAAGCCCTCGGCTTCCAACAATGCTTTGTCCAAAGAGGCCCGATACAGTTCTGCATCCCTGGATAAATCATAAGGTGCAAACACCTGCTGATCCGTTCGAAGAATCAAAAGGCTGTGGATGTACAAGTTGTCTACAAATTTTTCATAGCTGAAGCGTATCGGAGTGTCCATAGAAGAATGGTAAACTTCACCGGCCCGATCTTCCAAAACTGTCCTAGTAGTGGGAGCTCCCATATAAGAGAAGGCCCATTCATCGGAAGAAGTAGTCATGTGATTATGGAGCGACACATCGGTCCAGAAGCTGCCCCATGTATTCAGTCCTTCCACCAGCCCTTTGGCATAGAGGTACATCACATCCGATACACGATACCCAAAGTTCGATGACTCGGAGTCCGCTAACAATTCAATGGTATGGGAATTGACAATTTTGCCACCCCATTCTGCCGCTTTATCGTTAACCAAAGCCCAAGCTCCTACCAACCAATCATAGAAGGTTTCTCCGCCGCCGGCTTCTTCTCCATCGGTTGCTACAAATATGATGGTTCTTTCCGGCTTATAATTGGTGTCTACCATAGCTTTGGCCATGGCCATCATAATTCCAATCGGAGCGGAATCGTCCTGTAAACACCGATTATAGGCATCAGTGTGAGCGTTAATAACTATGTACTCATTGGGATAAGTAGTCCCGGTAATTTTGGCAATCACATTCTGCCCCGTGGCATTGGGAATTAATTTGCCATCGGAAACAGCCGTCACGGTAAGGGTTTCATTCTCTGCCAGAGCAGCCAGTGCAAATCCTTCCTTTTGGGCCATAGACCATACTGGCACACTGGGGTACACTCCGGACCAGTCCCCTACAAACTCCGCCATTCCACTGGGATCTGACCCATAGGCGTTGGTCATGAAGTAGATGACACCGATTGCTCCATGGCTTTCCAATTGATGGGTTAAATTGTTCATCCACAAAGTATAGTCCCAATCAAATTCTGCAATCGCAATTTTTCCGGTCAAATCCACTCCTTCAAGTTCTTCCTTTGTCGCCGTTCCTACATAAACCAGTTCTGCCGTTAATCCTGCCGGAACGGTGGCTGGCGTGTAAGGTGCTGTTCGGAAAAGATAGTCCAATTCCGGATGACCATGTACGGTCAAATTCGCACCATAATACTCCCACCCATCGGCATTAAATTGATGGTATACCGGAGATAATCCCATATCTTTGAACTCTTTGAAAATGTAAGCAGAGGCAGCTTTTCCGGCTGTGCTTCCCACCAGACGAAAACCAGAGCCATCCAAAGCATCTCCAAAGGTGGTCAATTTCGTTGCCACTTCATAAGCATAGGCATCATCCAAAGCATCCAGCACCTTCTTCTCCACCGGGGTCACTTCTTTTCCATACAGTTGAATGGCCTTGTTTAGTTGCTCTGAGAACTGGATAGAAGCCACTCTGGCATCGGGATCCCAATCCACAAAGAAGCCTAAATTCTCCGCCACAAATCGCAACGGAACCATGGTCCGATTATTGATAATTTTTGCCGGTACATCCAGCGCCGCTTCTTCGCCGTCCACCAGAGCAATAGTCTCTCCCGGTGTAATTTCAATGTCTGTCTTGGCATATCCGAAGGCAGCTGTCACCGACATTCCCATAACCAATACCATGGCAAGGCATAGGATTCCAATTCGTTTTAACATATGCGCTCCTTTCTTTTCCTTCCGGTATCGAGTAAGAAAATTATAACAATATTCAGATATATTAACAACACAAAAAAGGACTTGTCAGATTTTCCACCAACTAGTCCCTTAAACAAAACAGGATTGTTGAATTCCTTCTGCCTTTCATTTTATTCTATCAAAACTCCTTGAACAATTAATCGATGGGTATTGGCGCCTTTAGGAGTGCATGTAATTAGAGTAATTATGGATTGATTCCTCTCTGATTTTAATACACTCACATCTTCCGGTTTCACAACAAAAATTTCATGAACTGCATACTTAAAGGTGCTATTCTTATAATCTAAAGCAATGACATCTCCAACCACAACTTCATCAAGGCGACTGAAGTAGGAGCCAAAAACATAATTTCTATGGCCAGCAATTGCACAATTCCCAGAGGCTCCAGGTAATGCACTTCCAATAATATGGCCCGCTCCCCAGTTCAGTTCCGCTGCAGAAGTCCCTTCAATAAGCAACAAGTCCATTTCGATTGCGGGAATTTTTATTCTCCCCAATACAGTTGGGCTCCATTCTTCTATATCTTCCCCCTTCGATTGATGGTTGCCATCAATAAAATCGGAATTTGGAGAAGCGCTGGGCGACCCCACGTCCATGTTACCTTGAAGCTCTAAATAATTTTGATATATCTTGTCCTGCTTGCTCTGATAAAACAGAGTCCCTGTCAAAGGTACAGCAATCATCAACAATCCTGCAATGATAAGGATGTATGGTAATACTCTTCTCACCAACGATACGCCTCTCTTACATCCGATTTCTTTTCCCTTTTGAATCTACATATCCCCTTCTTCGCAAGAGGGTAAAGCCAAGAAGTATCAATAGGAATCCGTTGCCATACAGGAGGCCTTGATCAACCCCTCCAGTTTTTGGTAAGGACGAGTCCTCTCTGTTCAAAACATTAACTACAAACTGATAATCAGAAGAAACCCCTTCAGCACACTGAGTTCTTACCACGAAAGAATCTGTCCCCGTAAATCCTGGTGATGGAGTGTATATCCACCTTCCATTTCCATCAACTGAAACCGTTCCGTTGCTTGGCGGAGTCGCTACCGTTCCCCCCGTTCCTGGAACAGTTCCTCCGATCGGGGTGTCTTTAACCGTTTCAACAGTGCCCCCTCCAGAGCCACCGGGAAGACAAACAGCAGGGCTTGTAACGGGTAGTTCAACAGGAGGAATAATAGGTGTTGGGCTAGAAGGTATACGAACGGTAGTTATCGCATCATCTGTCACAATTGCTGTCGTATCACTGGATGCTTCCGCAATATTAATCCAAGGAGCTAGCGGAGCTCCCCCGGGGATGACAAAAGCAACGGTAGTGGTTATAGAAGCGTTGCTGGCCAGTGTTGGAATCGTGACATTGATTCCTGCCGCAGCGTCGCTAATGATCACATTGGTTAAATCCGTTTTTCCATCATTTAAAACGAATAATGTATCAGAACAGCCCCCGGAGTTAGGCCGGGAATGGTCCATTGAACTGCTTCTCCGCTTACTAAAGGACTTCCCTGAGCGGAAACAAAAGAGCTCCCCGACGGAATTCGATCTTCTATTATCACATTCTCAATTGGGAATCCCCCTTGTTCTTGGTTGCCGCGCACTGTAATTCGATAGGTTACATTGCTTCCAAAAGCGGGAACAATACTTTCAGAAGGTAGAACCCTGGTTTTTTCAACAGACCAAGTCCAAACATCGCTCAAGGTGGCGGTGATGGCAGGCACAGAAGCCGATGCCGGAGTTTCTGAGCCGGGATCGTTATTCAATGTGCCGGTAATCGTAGTGGTTTCATTGATACTACCTGGCTTAAAACGTGCCCGAACTTGAAGAAACCCTGTAGTGCCGGAGGGCAAAGAAGAAACCATATTGACAATAACCCCCGGCAACGTACTGCTGACTTCATAGCTATCTACATCACTAGATGGTAAAACACTAATGACTTCCAAGGGATCTGGCAATCCAAACAAGATCTTCTCATTTAAAAAGTTTCCCTCATTGCTGGAATACGCATATAAAATTGTATACGTAAACTCTTCCCCCACCTGTACCAGATTTTTATCCACAGTGGACTCCAATTCAATCACTTTTGTGGAGGGATCTGCATAACTAATTTGAGGAATCATGAGTCCTATTATCATGAACAAACACAGGATAAAGGCAATGACTTTTTTGTTTTTCACAATAGTATTCATGGTTTGCTCCAATCTTATTTCCCATATCCGGAATTATAATAATAGGGGGTTTTTTGATAAATCTTATCCTGATAAAAGTTATAAACTAAATACCCATCCTTGCAGATGGTAATCACCACCACTCCGCTTAATTTTTTACGAACAGACTCCGTACTTGTCATGGGATAAAGATTGGAGTCAGTTCGGGTAGAAATCAGGTTATTGGAAGAGGCTACCACAATAGCCGGTGCTTGGTACGAAGCGTTCGATGCCTGGGCAGCCGTCAAAATCTCCTGGCTGCCGCTGTGGGGATGCTTTAGAGAATATCGATTGTCCCCATCCGCCACTTTTAAGGCTTGCACCAACTCGGTTCGCAGTGCCACCGTGACACTCTCTGCGCCCTCCCCGGGCAAAGAGTTTCCCACATCCGCATACCGAATTGAATCCAATACCCACCTTTGATTTGCCGCCACCACTCCTTGCGTGGCTTTGTCCATGTAAACTGCAAGATGGGGAATAAGAACAGCTGCTAAAATAGCCACAATCACAAGAACCACCAGAATCTCAACCAATGTAAACCCTTTGTTTTGGATTGCTCTATTTTGATTTTTATTTGGCATCTTTGTACCACCCCGCAAATAATATATCGCTATGTCTTCCTAACCTGTCCCTTGGCCCTGCCTCGTGTGTTTTACTTACACAAATATTATACCTTATATTCGAAATTTTATGAATACTTTAATAGTCGAAGATACTTTAATAGTCGAAGATACTTTAATAGTCGAAGATTGCAATGATCTGCCTTGTAAAAAAAACAACCCTCCACACCGAAGTGCAAAGAGCCGTTCTTTGGTGCCCAGACTCGGAATTGAACCAAGGACACGTGGATTTTCAGTCCACTGCTCTACCTACTGAGCTATCTGGGCATGCTTTTGTGCTTTCCAAGAAATTTGGTGGGCCATCAGGGACTTGAACCCCGGACCTGCCGGTTATGAGCCGGACGCTCTAACCAACTGAGCTAATGGCCCACATACTAATGTTGGTCGGGGTGACAGGATTTGAACCCGCGACCCACTGGTCCCAAACCAGTTACGCTACCAAACTGCGCTACACCCCGCAACTATTCAGTTTTGTAAAAATGGCAGGGGTAGCAGGACTTGAACCCACGGCGCATAGTTTTGGAGACTATCGCTCTACCAACTGAGCTATACCCCTAGGACATGGCGGAGAAGATGGGATTCGAACCCATGCGGCCCTTACGAACCCTAACGGTTTAGCAAACCGTCCTCTTCAACCTACTTGAGTACTTCTCCCGGTCTTTTCATAAATGGCGGAGAGGGTGGGATTCGAACCCACGGCCCCTTTCGGAGTCACTGGTTTTCAAGACCAGCTCCTTAAACCGCTCGGACACCTCTCCATTCCGAGACGAGATGTGGCCCAGGATCCTTCTAGAAAAATTGGTGACCCATCGGAGATTCGAACTCCGGACACCTTGATTAAAAGTCAAGTGCTCTGCCAACTGAGCTAATGGGTCATGGCTGGGGTAGCAGGACTCGAACCTACGCATGACGGAGTCAAAGTCCGTTGCCTTACCGGCTTGGCTATACCCCACCGTCATTTAAAATTTGGCGAGCCCACAGGGATTCGAACCCCGGACACACGGCTTAGAAGGCCGTTGCTCTATCCAGCTGAGCTATGAGCCCGCATCGTTTTTATAAAAAAAAACTGGAGCGGATGATGAGAATCGAACTCACGCTATCAGCTTGGAAGGCTGAAGTTCTACCATTGAACTACATCCGCAAGTCAAATTTGGAGCGGAAGACGAGATTCGAACTCGCGACCCTCGCCTTGGCAAGGCGATGCTCTACCCCTGAGCCACTTCCGCAAATTGGTGGAGGGAGATGGATTCGAACCATCGAAAGCTCAGCTAACGGATTTACAGTCCGCCCCCTTTAGCCACTCGGGAATCCCTCCGTACCATGTGTCTTGTAAATTGGAGCTGGCGAGAGGAATCGAACCCCCAACCTGCTGATTACAAATCAGCTGCTCTACCGTTGAGCCACGCCAGCTTGTATCAAGTTCTCTTAAAGAAGTTGGCGACCTGGAACGGGCTCGAACCGTCGACCTCCAGCGTGACAGGCTGGCATTCTAACCAACTGAACTACCAGGCCAAATATTGGTGGGCGCTATAGGGCTCGAACCTATGACCCTCTGCTTGTAAGGCAGATGCTCTCCCAGCTGAGCTAAGCGCCCCAATACCAGTAACTTTCCCTGCGATATTTACTTGACACAGTTATTAAATATACATCAAGGGAGGGGTTCTGTCAAGGTGTTTACTAAAAATATGTTGCCCGTCCAACCAAGATTTTTACCCCTCGTCCAAAGGTTCCTTTATTAAAGCTCTCTCCCTTGAAAATACTTGGTAGGAGCCGCTTGTGACATCCCCTAAAACCCTCTGGATTTCCTCCTGCTTTTCCGGCAGGTACCTCAAAGTTAGAGACACCCTTTCCATATATTGGGGAGGGCCTAATTCAAACAGAGCATTTCCATCCTCTTTTCGAATCTGAAGCGCTGCATTGTTCAGTTTGTCTAACTGGGAATAGTCAATGCCGATGGTCATGATTTCCTTTTCTACAACAAGCCCGATACCGGCTGCCCGGATTACTCCTTTGGCTGTTTTTGAATAGGCTCTCACCAACCCCCCGGTGCCCAATTTCGTGCCTCCAAAATATCGGGTTACCACCAACACCAAATTGGTTAGTCCCTCCATCACCAGCAACTTCAGCATAGGTGCCCCCGCCGTACCTTGCGGTTCACCATCTTCGGATGACCACTGCAACTGCATTTGATCCCCCAAAATAATCACCGGCACATTGTGGGTTGCCTCCCGGTGCTCCTTTCGAATCTCCTGCAGGTAGCTCTCTCCCTCCTGCCGGGTATGAATGGGTTTGGCCTGGCCGATGAAACGAGATTTTTCCACAACCTGTTCAAAAGATCCCTCTCTCATCAATGTTTTATAGCTCATCACACCTCCGGTCTCCTTTGAAAATCTTTGAATCGTCCCAGATCTTCCTTGCTGAGAAGCACCCGGATTAAAGTTCCTTGTTCCAGATATTTCTTTTCCAACACTTTTGCCTTTTCCATCACATAAGAAATTAGATCTCCACGATCATATGGAATCAACAGTTCCACCTCCTGGTGGTCTTGAAATATCTTTTCGCCAATCAATTGAAATAATTTTAGAAAGTTGGCACCAGTCCTGGCAGAAACCGATATAGCATGGTGATTTTCATTGTAAATCAAAGGATCCGGAATCAAATCGGATTTGTTGTAAACCAAAATAATTTCTTTATCCACGGCGCCCAACTCTTTTAATACCTGGTTAGTAACTTCCAGTTGGAAATCATGGTTTTCATAAGAACTGTCCACCACCACCAACAGCAAATCCGCCAATACCACCTCTTCCAATGTGGCTTTGAAGGCCTTCACAAGATGGTGGGGCAACTTGCTGACAAACCCTACTGTGTCCACCAAAAGAAAGCTGCGATGGTCCTCCAGTTGGATGGAACGCTGCCTGGTGTCCAGGGTGGCAAAAAGCATATCCTTTTCTTCCACCTTTTTTTCCTCTCTGTTGGTCAAAAGTAGCATTTGGTTCATGACGGCAGATTTTCCCGCATTGGTATATCCCACCAAAGCCACTACCGGTAAATCGGACTTTTCCCGTTTCCCACGCTGAACTTGTCGGTTTTTTTGGGCCTTTTCCATCTCCCCCTTGATATCATCAATTCGTTTGGTAATATGGCGTCGATCCGTTTCCAGCTTTTTTTCACCGGGTCCACGGGTTCCAATACCTACACCACGACCACCCATACTGGCCCCTTGCCGGGAAAGAGAAGTGCCCAAACCCACCAAACGAGGTAGACGATACTGAAGTTGGGCCAGTTCAACTTGCAATTTCCCCTCCAGAGAAGAGGCCCTCCGGGCGAAAATGTCCAGAATCAACACCGTACGATCTATAACCGGAACACCCAGACTCTCTTCCATGTTTCGAGTCTGAATCCCGGAAAGTTCCTCATTGACAATCACCATATTCGCTTCCATATTTTGAACCAACTCCGCCAGTTCCTCCAACTTCCCCTTGCCAATATAGGTGCTTCTTTCCGGTTTCTCCAGATTCTGTATCATCTGACCTAAAACCGTTACATCGGCCGCTTCCGCCAAACCGGCCAATTCTTCCATAAAATATTGGATGTCTTCTCTTCTCTGAACACCCAACAAAATACCTCGACTTTCGTCTTGGTCCATGGTATCTCGATCTTCTATCATCCCTACCTCCATTAAAAAGTCTCCCGAAGGAGACTCTTTATTGCTTCTTGGGTTCCTAGGAGAGCTTCGCTAGCTCTTCGTAGAACTTGGAGTTTAGTACTTTAATGTGGGTCCCTTTCATTCCAAGGCTTCGCGATTCGATGACCCCAGCGGACTCCAACTTGCGAAGCGCATTAACAATAACAGAACGGGTAATCTTGGCATGGTCCGCAATTTTGCTTGCTACCAGTATTCCTTCATTTCCTCCCAGTTCTTTAAATATCTGTACCACCGCCTCTACCTCCGAGAAGGACAAGGTGCCGATGGCCATTTGTACTACACTTCTTTTTCGCTCTTCTTCTTCCAATTCCTGGGCTTTTTTGCTCTGAATTTCCAACCCCACTACCGTGGCACCATACTCTCCAAGAGCAATATCCACCTCATCAAAAGCCGGTTCATACCGGACCAGCACAATGGTACCCCAACGCTGACCCCCTCCCATAATGGGAATAATCATATGGTATTTCTCAGAGGTATCATATTCATATTTAAAAATATTCATAACCTCCTGCGGAGAAATATTGTAAATAGTTTTGTCCACCTTCATCAACTCATCGTTATACTCTACCGGGAAAAAATTTACCCCGGTCTCCGGATCCGACAGGGCGGCACTGTCGGCTTCAATGGCATAATGTACCCCCAGCAGTTTGCCTCTCACATTAACAATATAGGCGTTGGCATCCATCAATTCACTTAGAATGGTGCACAATTCCTGAAAGGAAAACCCGCCCTCTCTCGGTTCTTGAAGTACCCAGTTCAGTTTTCGGATTTTACTCAATATCTCTTTGCTCATTTTTCTTTCTCTTTTTCCTCCCCGTAAATTAGAATTCTTACCCCTTTAACGGCCTATGGGGCCACTTACAAGCATATTATACCCCTGGCGGCGCCCAAACACAACGAGAATTTTCTTACTTTTCTAAAAATTTCTCTTTCGCCAAACAACTTTGAAAACTTTACGGCTATTAGAGGATGTATCGGTCCGGGTCCTGGGTTTGAATCTTTTCACGGAATTTTTCTTGAACGTATTCCTTGTCGATAATCACCTTTTCCTGATCTGTCATATCCGGAATATTAAAGGAAATATCTTCCAACAGTTTTTCCATGATGGTATGAAGCCTCCTTGCTCCAATGTTTTCCGTCTGTTCATTCATCAAGAAAGCCATGGTGGCGATTTCATCGCAAGCCTCCTCTGAAAATTCTACTTCAAGTCCTTCTGTTTCCAAAAGCAATTTGTGTTGCTTAATCAATGCATTTTCCGGCTTGGTCAAAATCTGCAAAAAAGCATCCTTCGTAAGATTCTCCAATTCCACACGGATGGGAAACCGCCCTTGCAATTCCGGAATCAGATCCGTAGGTTTGGCGGTGTGAAAAGCTCCGGCCCCCACAAACAAAATGTAGTCCGTCTTCACCGGCCCATATTTGGTATTGATAACCGAACCCTCAACGATGGGAAGAATGTCTCTTTGTACTCCTTCCCGGGAAACATCGGCGCCGGAGCGGTAGCCGCTTCCCGAAGCAATTTTGTCGATTTCATCAATAAAGATGATGCCATTTTGCTCTGCACTCATCAACGCTTCTTCCGTAACCTGGTCCATATCAATCAGGTTCTGTGCTTCCTGTTCTCGAAGGATTCTCCTGGCATCCTTTACCTTAACCTTTTTATTCTTTTTCTTTTTCGGCATCATGTCGCCAAAAATATTTCCAATGGCAATCATGCCCCCTTCGCCCACATCCAGATTGCTTCCTTTGGGCACATCATCTACTTGAATTTCAATATATTGTTCTTCCAGACCACCCTCCCTCAATTGCTCTCGCACTTGTTCTCTGGCCAACTCAATGTCAATCTCAGGAGTGCCCTCCTCTTGGGTTTTCTGTTCCTGGTACTGCTCCTTCTGTGTCTTATATCCCGCATTGCCCATGATGAACTCAAAGGGATTTCTTGGACCGCTTCCGGAACCTACATTTCCCTTCTTTCCCGGAATGATGGCTTCGATGATTTTTTCTTCCGCAATTTCTTCCGCCACGCTATATTTCTCAGCCAACTTGCTCTGCTTGGTCATTCGGATGGCAGCTTCAACCAGGTCTCTGACCATGGAATCCACATCCCTTCCTACATAACCCACCTCCGTAAACTTGGTGGCTTCCACCTTTACAAAAGGGGCATCCATCAATTTTGCCAGCCTGCGAGCAATTTCTGTTTTCCCTACACCAGTAGGCCCCATCATCAAAATGTTCTTGGGAGACACTTCCTCCCGCCATTCCTCCGAAAGCAAGCTTCTACGGTATCGATTTCGAAGGGCGATGGCCACAGATTTTTTCGCCTCATCCTGACCAATAATATATTTATCCAGCTCCGCCACAATTTCTTTGGGCGTCATCTGGTAAAAAGCATTCGACATGATTTTTCGTCCTCCTTTTATAATTTCTCTACAGAAATATGGTCATTGGTGTACACACAAATGGAAGATGCGATGCCCAACGCTTCCCGCACCACTGCCTCCGCATCCATCTCTGTATGGTTAAATAGCGCATTGGCAGCGGCATAAGCATAATTTCCTCCGCTTCCAATAGCGATAAAGTCTTGATCCGGTTCAATCACTTCTCCGTTTCCACTGATAATCAGCAAACTTTGCCGGTCTGCCACAATCATCAAGGCTTCCAGGTTCCGCATCACTTTGTCCGTTCTCCACATTTGGGCCAAAGAAACAGCCGCTCTTTTTAAATTTCCTGCATGCTCTTCCAGCTTCTTTTCAAATTTTTCCGACAGGGAAAAAGCATCTGCTACACTGCCGGCAAATCCCACCAGGACCTGATCCTTGTAAATTTTACGGACCTTCTTAGCCCCAGCCTTCATAATGGCCGTCTCACCCATAGTAACCTGTCCGTCTCCCCCGATGCAGACATCCTCCGGTCCTCTTCGAACGGCCACGATGGTGGTTGCATTAAATTGTACCATAATAGAGTTCTCCTCCTTATTTCTTACGACTTATTCTTTATACCCACATTCCTTATTGGAACACGCAACTTTCGATGTTTTCGTTTTTTTCTCCACCAGCAGACTTCCACACTGAGGGCATTTGCGATCGATGGGTTTATCCCAGTAGGATTGTTTGCAGTCCGGGAAACCGGAGCACCCATAAAATACACGGCCTGTCTTGCCCCTTCTTAACACTAAATCTTTTCCACAAGAGGGACATTTCACTCCGGTGGTCTTCAAAATGGGTTTTGTATTTTTGCATTCCGGATATCCGGTACAAGCCGCAAAGGTGCCGAACCTTCCATGTTTTACCGCCATGGGTTTTCCGCAAAGCTGGCAAGGCTCATCCAACAACTCTTCTTCAAACTGCACCTTTTCAATTTTCTCATCCGCGATTTCCAGTTCGGTTTTTAATGTACTGTAGAAATCACTGATGATTTCTCTCCAGTTGGCATCTCTGATTTCTACCTCATCCAATCGATCTTCCATATCTGCCGTAAACCCGGCATCCACAATTTCTTTAAAGTATTCTTCCATCATTTCTGTCACAATGAAGCCTAATTCTGTTGGCATCAGGGCCTTTTTCTCTCTCAAAATGTATTTCCGATCCAAAAGTGTGGCGATAATGGGTGCATAAGTAGAGGGTCTTCCGATGTTTTTTTCTTCCAGGTCGCGAACCAAGCTGGCCTCGGTAAACCGGGAGGGCGGCTGGGTAAAATTTTGTTCTCCGGTAAGGTCTATTTTGTTTAGTGGCTCTCCTTCTGCCATGACGGGAAGTTGTTTGTCTTTATCTTCTTCGTTATTGTCAGTGTAAACCCTTAGGAATCCGTCAAATTTTAAAGTAGACCCTGTGGCTCGAAAGGTATACGCTCCATTCTCTACATCAACGGCCATAGCATCAAACACCGCTGGCGTCATTTGGCTGGCTACATACCGGCTCCATATCAGCTTATATAAATTGTATTGGTCCCGGGTCAAAGAATCTTTGATAGCATCCGGTTCCAAATCCACCCGGGAAGGTCGGATGGCTTCGTGAGCATCTTGCACATCCTTCTTCTTGTTGGCAAAAAAATTGTTGCCCCAATATTTATCTCCATAATGATCGTGAATGAAGTTCCGGGCCAACCCTCTTGCTTCTTCCGACACACGAACGGAATCGGTACGAATATAGGTGACCAAACCAATGGTACCATGACCTTTGATTTCACAACCTTCATATAGTTGTTGGGCAATGAGCATAGTCTTTTTCGTATAGTAATTTAATTTGTTGGAAGCTTCCTGCTGCATACTACTGGTGGTAAAAGGAGGATACGGACGCTTTGTCCGCTCTTTACGTTCCACTCTTTTGATTTGAAAGGACCCGGCCTCCAAATCTCTCAATATTTCTTCCGACTGTTCCTTGGTATTAATTTGAAGTTTTTCGCCATTTTTTTCCGTCAGCTTGGCAACAAACTGGTTTCGCTTTAAGTTCTCTCCCACCTTTTGCAGCCGTGCCTGAATGACCCAATACTCTTTGGGTACAAAATCACGGATGATTTTTTCCCGGTCGCAAATAATCTTCAGGGCGGCGGATTGCACCCGACCTGCCGAAAGGCCTCTTCTCACCTTTCTCCAAAGCAAAGGACTGATTTTATATCCCACCAGCCGATCCAACACCCGCCGTGCCTGCTGAGCATTCACCAGGCTCATATCTACAGGCCGCGGATTTTTCAGGGCTTCTTTTACACTGGTTTTTGTTATTTCGTTGAACACCACCCGGCAAGGTTCTTCCTGACCAATTCCCAACAAGTGGGCCAAGTGCCAGCTGATGGCCTCGCCTTCTCGGTCCGGGTCCGTTGCCAAATAGACTTTGGCGGCATCCTTTGCTTCCTTTTTCAATCCTTTGATTACATCGCCTTTTCCACGAATGGAAATGTACTCCGGTTCAAAATTGTTTTCTATGTTGATCCCAAGCTTGCTCTTGGGTAGATCTCGAACATGGCCTACGGAAGCCACCACTTTGTAATGGGTTCCCAAATACTTTCCGATGGTTTTTGCCTTTGCCGGAGATTCTACGATAACCAGTATTTTTCTTGGGTTGCTCATATTTTTTCCTCTCTTTTTGGGGAATTCCTTCATTCAAGGACATATTATATGTAGATTTTTTTTACTTTGCAACATATATTTTCCCCATGGATGTACGCACAAACCCTTTTATTTCTAAAATGGTTACCAGGCAATTCACCTCTCCCGCCCCTATTTTCAAGGCATCGGCCAATTCGTCCACCGTGCTCTCGCTCCTTTTTCCCACCTGCAAAAACACCTCTTTCTCTTTTGGCCCCAAATGGTCCTTTCGAAGTTCCGTCATGGGTCGAGCCAGTCCCAAATCTTCCAACAAATCCTCCATTACCGTTAAAATGCGAGCCCCATCCTGGATTAATTTGTTGGTGCCGATGGAACATACGCTATTGATGTTTCCGGGAACTGCATAGATTTCCCGACCTTGCTCCGCTCCTCTCTCTGCCGTAATCAGGGAACCGGAAGAAAGACCGGCTTCCACCACCACCGTAGCCTGAGACAACCCGCTGATGATTCGATTTCTGGCGGGGAAAGTAAATCGGGTTGCATGAGTGCCCGGTGCATATTCCGACAAGAGAAGTCCCTTCTCTGCTATTTCGTTTCTAAGGCTCACATTTTTTGCCGGAAAGCAAATATCCAATCCGTTTCCCAGCACTGCGATGGTTTTTCCACCCCCTTTCAATGTGCCACGATGCGCTTGGGTGTCGATGCCCTCCGCCATGCCACTAACGGTAACTGCTCCCGCTTCTGCCAGGGCCGTGCCCAGTGAATGGGCCACCCATTTTCCATAGTCGGTGGGCTTCCGGGTACCCACCACCGCTACGCACACATGAGAAACCAGAGAAAGGTCCCCTGCGTAATACAAAATCTGCGGAGGCTGTGGAATTTCCCTCAGTGCTTTGGGAAAATCCTTTTCCATCAGTGTGATGCTTTCAATCTTCATTCTTTTACCACATTCCTTTCTTGGCTTTCCTCTACTTTTCCCGATCCATAATCCGATACTGAATGGCTTCTCCTATATGTTCCTCCCGAATCACTTCCTTCTCTGAAAGGTCGGCAATGGTTCGTGCACATTTAATCACTTTGTGATAACCCCGCACCGATAACCCCAATGTCCGAAAAGCCATTTCTAAAAATTTACGGGCGTCTGCGCTCATGGGACAAAATTTTTCTATCAAAGTCGGAGGAATTGACCCATTTCGATAATCCCTTTCCCTCCCATATCTTTCCCGTTGAATTTCCTCCAGCAAACATACTTTTGTCCGCATTTCTTCCGATGACATCCTCCGAAGCATTGAACCCTCCTCCCACAATTCCTCGGGAGAAACAGGAGGTATTTTTAACTGCATATCAATTCGATCCAAGAGAGGACCACTGATTTTGGATTGGTATTGATGGATTTGAGCTGGCCGGCAACTACACTCCTGTCTGGCATCTCCATAATGGCCGCAGGGACAAGGGTTGCTGGCAGTTACTAAAAGAATCCTGCAAGGGTATGTGACCCGTTGGCGATTTCGAGAAAGAGCCACCTCCCCCGCCTCCAAGGGCTGCCGCATCATTTCCAGGACCCGTCGTGAAAACTCCGGAAATTCGTCCAAAAAAAGCACACCATGATGGGCCAAAGACAGTTCTCCCGGCCGAGGCACATTCCCACCTCCCACCATGGCAGAGGCCGTAATGGTATGATGGGGGCAGCGAAAAGGCCTCGTCTGAAGAAGTGGTTCTTCCTCCTTTAACTCCCCCGCTACCGAGTAGATGGAAGTCACTTCCATCTCTTCCTCCCGATTCATAGGGGACATGATGGTTGGAATTCGTTTGGCTAACATGGTTTTGCCGGAACCAGGATGGCCCATCATAAACAAGTGATGCCCCCCCGCTACCGCCAACATAATGGCACGTTTTGCCGCTTCCTGTCCTCGAACTTCTTGGAAATCCAGAGAAAAAGCAGGCCTTCTTCCCGTGTCCCCATAATAAGGAGCGTCTCGAATTTCCTCTCCCTTTCGAAGAAACTCCACCACCTCTCTTAGATGGACCACTGCTTTCAATCGAATTCCCGGTACCAAGGAAGCTTCTGCCAAGTTCCCCCCGGGCAAGAAAACTTCTTGAATTCCCCCGTCACGAAGCCCCTTCACCAGGGGCAAGGCGCCTTTTACGGGGTGCAACGTCCCATCCAGGGACAATTCCCCCACAAAAGCCTTCCGCTCCCCGTTGGAAATTTTCACCACCCCCGATGCACTTAATATGCCTATGGTCAAAGGCAAATCAAAATGACTTCCTTCCTTTTTCTGAGAAGCGGGAACCAAATTGATAATAATTTTTTGATCAGGGAAAGGAAATCCTGATTGTTTGATGGCGGAGCGAATGCGATCTCTGGATTCCACAATGGTTTGGGAAGCCAACCCCGTAATATGAATTCCTGGAATCTGACGAAAGAGTCCCGTTTCCACTCGAACCATGGCACCCGACAATCCGGAAAGACTGGCCGTATTCACCACCGAAATCAATGTTCTTCTCCAAAAGCATCTTCCATGTGGCAAATGGGGGGAACCCTTCCCGGCATCACCTGGATTACATCAAAGCGAAGACCCCGATAAACCGGGGCCTCTCTCAACAGAAAACACTTGGCGACATGGAGAATCTTCCGCTGTTTCTCCGGGGTTACGGCTTCTACCGGAAGACCTGTTTTCTCCGAATTCCGAGTTTTTACCTCACAAAAAACCAGCGTTTCATCTTTGATTGCCACCAAATCCAACTCCCCTCCCCGCACTTTGTAGTTGGTGGCCAAAATTTTATACCCCTTTCTACTTAAGTACTCGGAAGCCATTTGTTCGCCCAATCTTCCCAGAGCTTTTCCAGTAGGCATTGTTTCTCCTTTCATAATTGGTAATATTTTCCATTTTATTACCATTGTAGCTTTGCCAAAAGCTCCTGTCAATCATTTCCATTTTTTCCACTAAAAAACCCCGGCCTTCTGACCGGAGTCTTCTGCCCGGAGTCTTCTGCCCGGGTTTTCATTTTCTACTTCCCCATAGGATCCAGCACCCACTTTCGAATGGCTTGTCCCACACCGCCCTCATCGTTGCTGCCGGTGATGTATTTGGCCACTTCCTTCACTTCCTCCTTGGCGTTGGATACAGCCACCGGGAATCCAGCCATCATTAACATGGACCGATCGTTGGGATTGTCGCCAATAGCCATGATTTCTTCCGGCCGAACCTGTAACAAGGCGGCAACTTTCCCCACCGCATCCCCTTTTCCAGTGGTAATACCCCCGATTTCCAGATTGTGGTCAAAAGAACTGGTCAATGTAATGTTGGTCTTTTTTGATAGCAGCTCTTTCATCTGCAACCGGGCTTTCGGATCATTAAAATTAATATTGATGTTTTCTATGGCGGTGCCATGCTCTACCATAAAATCCAGAACTCCATCCACCGGGTTTCTTGTATTCAATACATAGGTAGTATGCCGATCCGATAATTTCATAGAAGCGATGGAATCATAGTATTTTCGATCCACAAAGGCCTGACCGCCGGTAAACACTTCGTACATATAGTCATAATTGACAAGAAGTTCTGCCATGTCCTTCACCGCTTCCGGGTGAAGGTAGTTTTCGTAGATGACATTCCCCGTAGTCAAATCCACCACTCGGGCACCGTTGGAACTGAGAACATATTGAATTCCTCTAAGGGAAAGAACTTCTTCCGCAATAGCTGAAAAAACTCTGCCCGTGGCAAAAATGATATGGACTCCCTTGGAAATGGCCTCTTCCAGAGTATCTCTCATTTCATTCGACAATTTTCCTTTACTGTTCAGAGTGGTTCCATCCAAATCCAAAGCCACAAGTTTAATAGGCATCATAAAAAAGCTCCTCTTTCTCGGAAATTCTCCGGTTGGTTCCTCTGGCTTCCAGGCATTCCACTACGATGAGACCAGATCCAAATATTCTTTGTTAAAACGACGGACAAATTTCATATTGCAGGAGTCCCCATGACCCGGGTAAATGTCAATTTCATTGGACCATAGCTGGAATACCTTTCGGCAGGTTTGCGCCATTTCCTTGTCACTACCGCCTCTCAAATCCGTCCTGCCTAAATCCACATTAAAAAGGGTGTCACCCGTAAAGGCCACCTTGCTTCTTTCCGAATAGATGCAAATGCCCCCCGGGCTATGGCCGGGAGTATGAAGAATGGTCAAAGTTTCACCATCCAACTCCAGCCGATCTTGATCTTCCAACATCACATCCACTTCCCCTTTGTATAGATCGCAATCCTCCCGATGCATGTGCACAGGGCAATCCAGAAGATTTTTAATCTTTGCCACACCTCCCACATGATCGTAATGGTGGTGCGTCAACAAGATGCCCTTGATTTTTAGCCGGCTTTCTTTCAGCTGTTTAATGAATTTTTCCGGGGCATATCCCGGATCGATGATATAGCAAGAACCTCCATCCTTTTGGTAGATAATATATCCGTTGGACTGAAGTTCCCCTCCAATAATTCGTTTGATTTTCATAAAATACATTCTACCTCATTTTGCAAGTTATTTCAAACACATCTTGTTTGTGCTATAATACATCTTGTTTGTTCTATAATACATGATAGAATAATAAAAAAACCTTTTTTCAAACAAGGAGAATCTATGAAAATAGCCATTGCCGGTGCGGGGAAACTGGGGATGAAAGTCACCGAAGCCCTACTGGGCGGAGACCATTCTGTCACCGTAATTGATAAAGACGAAGAAATTCTGGCCAAGCTCTCATCCCAAATGGATGTGATGACAGTCCATGCCAACGCCAAGCAAAAATCTGTGTTGGAAGACCTGAACATTTCTTCCTATGATTATTTGCTGGCCACCACGGACAAGGACGAAAAAAACATTATTATCGCTTCCATCGCCAAAAAGTTGGGATGTTCCATGGTTATTGCCCGGGTCCGAGGCCCTGAACATATGAATCAGTTTGATTTTATTAAAGAAACCTTTCATGTGGACTCCATTGTCAATCCGGATCTTGCCATTACCATGGAGATTTACAAATATTTAGTGGAAAAATACACCCTGAGCAACGGAATTTTTACCAGCGGGAAAATAGCCATCATAGAAATGGCCGCTTTTAAAATGCCCTCCATTGTGGGAGTCCCAATGACAGAAATAGGCCACCATCTAAAACACATGTTGGTTATTGGCATCTCACGAAATGGGAAAGTCATTATTCCCCACGGCAAGACGGTAGTACAAGAAGAGGATTTCCTGTATGTGGTGGGCGAAAAAAACCCCATCATGGAATTGGATGCCAAAGTGCATTTAAAAGGAAAATACAACGATTTACAACGCGTGATGATTATCGGCGGAGGAAAAACAGGGCTTTATCTGGCCCAAAAATTATCGGAATTCGGAATTGCCGTAAAAATCATAGAGGTGTCCAAAGAGCGTTGCCATTATTTGGCCACCCATTTGGATGATGTGATGGTGCTTCACGGTGATGGCACCGACACCGCTTTTCTGGAATCAGAAAATCTGGACGAAATGGATGCTTTTGTCACCACCACCGGTTATGACGAAGAAAACTTGCTCTTGGCGTTGATGGCAAAGCAAAAAGGAATTGAAGATGTAATTGCAAAGATCTCTCGAGAAAGCTACTCGGGGTTAATCGAAAAAATGGGAGTGGATATGGTGTTGAACCCTTTGAACATCACCGCCAGCAACATCCTTCGGTTTATCCAGGGAAGTAAAAGAATTCTCTCCAGCCAGCTTATCCAGGGACAAGCAGAAATCATGGAAATTGTTGCCGGACACCATATGGCCATTTTGGATACTCCTTTGCAAGAGCTGAACCTGCCGGACGGAACCATCATTGCTGCCATACATCGAGGGACCAATGTAATCATTCCAAAAGGAGATACCAAGATTATCGAAGGAGACCGGGTACTGATTATGTGCCTGCTATCTGAATTATCTACTCTGGAAAAATTGATGCGAAGCACTGGCCGTCTGGGAATCTTCGGTTAGGAGAGGACGCTATGGGTTTCAACCGTTATGCCATCTTTCAAATGCTGGGGAAAGTTCTGATTCTCACCGGAATAGCAACCAGTGTGCCGATTTTGGTGGCCAAAGTTTATGGCGAGGTGGAAATGTATTCTGCCTTCTACTTGACCGCCATACCTTCTGTCCTTTTAGGACTATTGATTCAACTCGGGATGCCTCCGTCTTCGAAAGCCATCCGCATTCGGGACGGTTTTCTTGTTGTGGCATCGGTGTGGATTCTGGTTACCTTGGTAGGCTCTATGCCCTTCCTTTTGTCCACTCATATGAGCTTTCCAGATGCTTTTTTTGAAATGGCTTCCGGCTTCAGTACTACAGGGGCCTCCATACTCACAGACATTGAATCCCTGCCTTACAGTATCCTCTTTTGGCGTTCCTTCACCCACTGGTTAGGAGGCCTGGGGATTGTTATTTTTGCCATTGCCCTTATGCCTCAATTGAACATTGGGGGATATAACATCCTTCGGGCAGAAACTCCCGGACCCACCTACGAAAAAATCAGCCCCAAATTCAAAGGACAAAGCAGAATTCTGTTTTTTATCTACATGGGTCTTACCCTATCTGAAACTCTATTGTTGCGATTGGGAGGCCTGTCCTGGTTTGATGCCTTGGTCCACACTTTCGGTACGGTAGCCACCGGTGGTTTTTCAACCTACAACGCTAGCTTGGGTTATTTTCAAAGCACCTATGTCAGCTTGATTGTCACCCTTTTCATGGTGCTCAGTGCACTAAACTTCACCTTGTACTACGCTTCGATAAAAAGAGGGTTGAACGGATTTTTGAAGGATAGCGAATTCAAATTCTACCTATTGGTGATTCTTGTAGCCACCCTCTTTATCTCCGTCGATTTATTTCGCATGAACTACTACTCATATGGTATTGCTTTGCGGGAATCTGCATTTCAAGTAGCCTCGATTATTACCACCACCGGTTATGCTACCGTGAATTACGACCTTTGGCCTACTTTTTCCAAAGCCCTGCTTTTCGGCCTGATGCTTGTAGGTGGCTGTTCCGGGTCCACCGGAGGTGGGTTAAAAGCCATCCGTGCCCTCATCATTTTACGCTTTATCCGAAGGGGCATGATTACGCGACTCCACCCCAATGCGGTGTGCAGTGTGCGACTGGGAGAACGAAGCCTCTCAGGAGATGTGATTACTTCCGTAGCTGCTTTTTCTCTTCTCTACATCACCACTGTGCTTCTTAGTGGATTGGTGATTAGCGGGGACGGTCATAACATGGTCACCTCTTTAACTGCTGCTCTGGCCTGTGTGGGAAACATCGGCCCCGGCTTTTCCGGAGTGGGACCTAGTATGAACTATAGTGTTTTTTCAGACCCCATCAAAATATTTATGGCCTTTTTAATGCTGGCAGGCCGATTGGAACTGTTCACCCTGTTTATGTTATTTACCCCCAGATTCTGGAACCGTGACCGCTAGGAGCCCCTCATGTTAAACTGGAAAGTCATCTTCAAAATATTATCTGCCATTATTTTCATCGTAGGCATTTCCATGCTTCCTTCTTGGTTTGTGGCTTTTCAAAGCGATGGTTTTTTGGTGCAGGAAGCCCTCTTGCGATCCTCTCTTATTTGCCTTCTCTTCGGCGGCGGTGGGTACCTACTGTTTCGACAATCAGACGGCACCCTTCATCTTCGAGACGGCTACTTAGTGGTGGCCCTTTCTTGGATTGTGGCCTCTCTTTTTGGCGCACTGCCATATTGGCTTTCCAGCGATTTGGCGCATCCCATCGATGCCTTTTTCGAATCGGTAGCCGGATTTACCACCACTGGTTCCACCATTCGAAATGTAGATTTAATGCCAAGAGGACTGCTTTTTTGGAAAGCCACTTCCAATTGGCTGGGTGGCATGGGAATTTTGGTTTTTGCCATTTCGCTGCTTCCGGCTTTGGGAATTAACGGCCAAACCATCGTTCGGGCAGAGGCCCCCGGGCCAACCTTTGAAAAAATGACGGCACGAGTATCTTCTTCCACCAAAATTCTTTATGGCACCTACATCACCTTTACCTTGTTGGAGTTTTGTTTACTGTATTTTTTCACAGAAATGGATGGATTTGATTCCATTATCAATACCTTCGGAAGCGTCAGCACAGGGGGGCTCTTTGCACATACAAAAGGATTGGCATTTTACGATAGTATTTACATTGAAACGGTCATCGCCTTGTTCTGTTTTCTCAGCTCCGTCAGCTTCCTTCTCTACTTTCTACTATTGCAAGGTAAGTGGAGAGAGGTTCTAAAAAACACGGAACTGCGGGTTTTTATCCTCTTAATCCTAGGGGCTTCTCTTCTTATTGCAACCAACCTATTCCTCACCCAAACTTACGACACCTGGATTTCCGGCTTCCGCCATGGATTCTTTCAAGTGGTATCTTTCCTAAGTACCTCCGGCTATGTTATTACGGACTTCACTAAGTGGCCCCATATGTCACAGACCTTGCTTTTCCTACTGCTTTTTGTAGGAGGCTGTGCTTCCTCCACCTCCGGCAGTATGAAAGTAATCCGCATCATTGTCAGTTTCAAAATCGTAGGAAGGATGTTCTTTAAAAGATTGCACCCTTCTGGAATTACAGCCATAAAAGTCGGGGACAAGTCGATTCCGGCAGAAACGGTATCCCGGATTGCCAGCTTCATGATGCTATACTTTATGGTATATATTCTCTCTCTGGCTATTCTTTCTCTGCAAAACCTGGATATGGAAACCACCATGGGCGTTGCCGCAGGTTGTCTCAGCAATACAGGGCTAGGATTTGGTGAAATGGGGGCTACCGGAAACTATAGCATGTTCAACCCGGGGCTTCGTCTATATCTCTGTGCGATGATGCTGATGGGCCGTTTGGAAATATTCACCATCTTCCTCTTGTTTACCCCCACTTTCTGGCGAAACAAATAAATAAAAAAACCTGCTCCGTTTTTTTAGGAGCAGGTTTTTGATTAGTTAAAAATCGTCTTACGCGATCAGTCCACCGATGGCCACAAATACCGGAGCGAATACAACTGCAACGATGGTCATCAACTTGATAAGAATGTTGATAGAAGGACCGGATGTGTCCTTGAAAGGATCTCCTACCGTATCCCCGACCACAGCGGCTTTATGAGGCTCAGAGCCTTTTCCACCATAATTTCCGCTTTCAATAAACTTCTTTGCATTGTCCCATGCCCCACCGGCATTGGCCATCATAATAGCCAACAGTACTCCGGAGGACAAGGCCCCTGCCAGCATGCCGCCCAACGCTTCCGGACCTAGTACAATGCCGATAAACAAAGGAGCAATAATAGCCATAAGTCCGGGCGCTACCATTTCCTTCAGAGCTGCCTTGGTGGAAATATCCACACAGGTGGCGTAATCCGGTTTGGATGTGCCGGCCATAATTCCGGAATCCTCCCGGAATTGACGTCGTACTTCTTCAATCATCTGGTTGGCCGCTTTCCCTACAGAATTCATGGTCAACGCCGAGAACAAGAAGGGCAGCATAGCCCCGAAGAACAAGCCGATGATAACGATTGGCTCCAACAAACTGATAGCGGTCAACCCGGTTACCGTAGCGTAGGTAGCAAACAAGGCCAGGGCAGTCAATGCGGCACTTCCGATGGCAAACCCTTTTCCAATGGCTGCCGTGGTATTACCTACCGCATCCAATTTGTCGGTGATTTCCCTCACTTCATGAGGAAGCTCTGCCATCTCTGCAATACCGCCTGCATTATCAGATACCGGACCGTATGCATCCACCGCAACGGTCATTCCGGTGGTGGAAAGCATCCCAACGGCCGCAAGAGCGATTCCATACAGCCCTGCAAACCAATAGGATACAAAGATCCCGATACATATAAAGATAATGGGCCAAACCGTGGACAACATCCCCACCCCAAAGCCGGAGATGATGGTAGTGGCCGGTCCCGTTTGAGACTGTTCTGCAATTTTCTGAACGGATTTGTAATCCCCGGAAGTGTAAATTTCTGTTACTTTTCCAATGGCAATTCCCACCACCAATCCTGCGATGATGGCAAACGCATAGGTCATACTCCCCAGCATAACATTGGATAAAACCAAAGAAGCAACCACTACAATAATTCCAGCTACATAAGTACCCATGTTCAATGCGGCTGCCGGATTTCCGTTGCCGTTCCCTCGAACCATCATTACACCAATAATCGAAGCGATGATTCCAATAGCGGAAAGCACCAAAGGAAAACTGGCGGCGATGGTAGGATCAAAGGCTCCACCGGAGTTAACGGCAGCCACAGCAGCCAAAGAAATGGCAGAAATCAACGAACCTACATAAGACTCAAATAAGTCGGAGCCCATACCAGCCACATCACCCACATTGTCCCCTACATTGTCTGCAATAACCGCAGGGTTACGAGGGTCATCCTCCGGAATGCCAGCTTCCACTTTTCCCACCAGATCCGCTCCCACATCGGCAGCTTTCGTATAGATGCCTCCGCCCACACGACCGAACAGAGCCATGGAAGAAGCGCCCAATCCAAATCCGGTGATTACCGTAGCGCTTTCAACTCCCATCACCACGAATATGGTGCCAATTCCAAGGAGACCCAGTCCGGCTACGCAAAGACCCATAACCGCACCGGAGCGGAAGGCGACTTTCAATGCTTTATTCATCCCGCCTTCTTTTGCCGCATTTGCCGTACGTACATTTCCTTTGGTGGCCACTCTCATTCCAAAGAACCCGGCCAACACGGAAAGCAACGCACCGCATACATAAAGTGCCGCAGTAAGCCAGTTGATGGCCAATCCGATAATTAAAAATAATGCCACAATTACGACCACCATGGTTTTGTACTCTCTTTTCAGAAAAGCCATGGCGCCTTCCCGAATGAAGGATGCGATTTCCTTCATTCTTTCTGTCCCCTCATCCACCTTATTAATCCACGCTGTCAAGCCATAGGCAAACAACAACGCAATCACGGCAGCGATGGGGGCTACAATAGGTAACATGCTCATAGAATCAGTCCCTCCCTCTTCGGCCCTTAACACATCAAAAAGGCGCCATTGACACCTTTTCATGTTTTACAAGCCAGTTTTATATTCTCTTACAATTTGTAACAATTTTCATTATTCGATGGCCACCAAAGCCAACGAAATAATAATAAAACAAACGGCTGCCACTTTCGTGATCTTTTCCAAGACCGCTTCATAGCCCTTACTTTTTTTCTTGCCAAACAATTGCTCCGCGCCACCACCGATGGCGCCGGACAATCCCGCACTGTTTCCTGATTGCAACAGAATGCTTGCAATCAGAATCAAGCTGGCGATGGCAAGGGTCACCATAAGAAATATTTTCATCATAAACCTCCATTGAACGATTAACTCGATAATGTTACCACAAGAACCATGGGAAATCAAGCTTTTTCCCCGCTATTTCCGGTTTCCCTTCACGCTGTAAAAAGCCTTTTCGCCGGCATACTCTCCGGAGTCCCCCAACAATTCTTCCAATCGAAGAAGCTGGTTGTATTTGGCGATACGGTCCGTCCGGGATAAACTGCCCGTTTTGATTTGGCCGGCATTTACTCCCACCACAATCTCTGCAATAGTAACATCCTCCGTCTCGCCGCTCCGATGAGAAACCACCGCTGTATACCCTGCTTTTTTGGCCATTTCAATGGCATCCAAAGTTTCTGTCAATGTGCCGATCTGGTTGACCTTAATCAAAATGGAGTTGGCCACTCCTCGTTGAATCCCTTCTTCCAACCTCCCGGTGTTGGTAACAAATATGTCGTCTCCCACGATTTGCAACCGATCTCCCAGTCTTCGGGTCATTTCTTCCCATCCATTCCAATCATCCTCTGCCAGACCATCCTCTATGGAAACAATCGGGTAACGGTTAAGCCAATCTTCATAAAAATCCACCATCTGGGAAGAAGTCATTTTAATTCCTTCTCCCTTCAAGTTATAAAGTCCCGTTTCTTTATCGTAGAACTCAGAAGCAGCAGGGTCCATGGCAATTTTTACATCCTTCCCCCCCTCATAACCGGCTCTATGTATGGCTTCCACGATGACACGCAACGCTTCTTCATTATTGGGAAGGTTGGGTGCAAATCCACCCTCATCTCCCACCGCAGTTGGCAACCCTTTCTCTTTTAAAACCGCCTTCAGGGCATGAAAGATTTCCGCACCCATTCTAAGTCCTTCACGAAAGCTCTCCGCCCCTACCGGCATTACCATAAATTCCTGAAAATCCACATTGCTATCTGCATGGGTTCCCCCATTTAATATATTCATCATGGGAGTTGGCAACAATTTGGCATTCACGCCGCCAATATATTGAAATAAAGGAAGGCCACAGTACTCTGCCGCAGCATGGGCAGCAGCCAAAGAAACACCTAGTATGGCATTGGCACCCAACTTCTCTTTGTTTGGTGTTCCGTCCAAATCAATCAAAAGTCGATCCAATCCCACTTGATCCAGTGCATTGTAACCGATGATTTCTTCGGCAATAATGCCATTTACATTTTCAACGGCTTTTAATACCCCCTTACCTAAATAGCGGGCCCCATCTCCATCCCGCAGCTCTACCGCTTCGTGAATCCCCGTGGATGCACCAGAAGGAACGATGGCTTTTCCCATAGTCCCGTCCTCCAGGTATACCTCAACTTCCACAGTGGGGTTCCCTCTGGAATCCAACACCTCACGAGCCACTACATCTTCAATAAAAGACATCTCCGTTCTCCTTTCTGAAAAACACCAAGTGTTCTCACTACCCCCGAGCAATGGCCAATAGAGACGCTGCCTCGAGACTGGCACCGCCTACCAATGCTCCGTCAATTTCCGGCATATTCAGAAGCTCATGTGCATTTTCCGGTTTCACACTACCTCCGTACTGAATGATGACCTGATCTGCCTTCTGATCTCCGTATAACGACCCAATGATTTTTCGAATCCATCCACACATTTCATCGGCCTGCTCCGGGGTCGCATTGCGGCCAGTGCCAATAGCCCACACCGGCTCATAAGCCACCGTTAAGGTAGAAAAATCTTGGATTTTCAGCTCCTTCAACCCTTCCTTGATCTGTTTCTCCACCACAGTAAAAGCTTCTTGGCTTTCTCGTTGTTTCAGGTTTTCTCCTACACAAAAGATGGGCAGTATATTATGAGCATACGCAGCTTTCAACTTCAGGTTGCAGCTTTCATCGGTTTCATTAAAATATTGACGCCGCTCGCTATGGCCGATAATACAGTACTGGACCCCCAGGCTTTGAAGCATCCGGGGTGACACCTCTCCGGTAAAGGCTCCCTCTTTTTCAAAATGCATATTTTGAGCACCTATCTTGATTTCCGTACCGCGAAAGGCTTCAACCAGAGGCCCCAGCAATGGATACGGAGCCATGATGCCCAGCTTCCCATGGGAGAAATGGTACTCTCTCTTCAATGCCTCGGCAAAGGCCAACCCTTCCTCTACCGTCTTAAACATTTTCCAGTTTCCTGCAATAAAAGGTTTTCTCATTTGTCCGCTCCTATATATCCAGCAACACGGAAATGCCCGGCAGCTCTGTCCCCTCTAAAAACTTGAGAGAAGCCCCTCCTCCGGTGGAAATGTGGGTCATTTTTGAAGAAAGACCAAACTGTTCCACCGCCGCCGCCGAATCACCTCCTCCGATAATCGTCATAGCTTTGGAACCACCCAAAGCACGGGCCAACTGCAAGGTGCCAACGGCAAAATTCGGCATTTCAAAAACTCCCATGGGCCCATTCCAGAAAATGGTTTTGGCTTTTTGGATTTCTTCGACAAATAAAGCCACCGTTTCCGGCCCTATGTCCAAACCCATTTGATCCTCTGGTATTTTATCCAAAGAGAAGGTCTCTCTCGGGGATTCATTGGCAAACTCTTTCCCACATACCAGGTCAACAGGAAAAAGCATTTTTACCTTTTTTTTCTCTGCTTGATCCAACAATTTCTTAGCCACTTCCACCCCTTTTTCATTCAAAAGAGATTTTCCTGTTTCATGGCCCATTGCCTTAAGAAAAGGGAAAGCCATACCACCACCAATAATGAGGGTATCCACTTTTTCCATTAATTTAGAAATCACCAGAATCTTGTCCTCCACCTTGGCGCCCCCCATAATGGCCAAAAACGGTTTTTCAGGTGCCTTCAGGGCCTCTCCCAAAAAGGTGACCTCTTTGGCCATCAAAAATCCCGATACCGCCGGCAAATAGGCCGCCACCCCACAAGTGGATGCATGAGCTCGATGAGCCGTTCCAAAAGCATCATTGACAAAAATCTCTGCCAAATCAGCTAATTCCTTTGCAAACTCCGGATGGTTTTCCTCCTCTTCTTTTCGAAAACGAACATTCTCCAGTAGCATGACTTCTCTTTCCTGCAAGCCCAATGCCCGGGCCGACACTTGGTCATCTACCACCTTTGGCGAACTGATAAAATACACTTCTTTTCCTAAAAACTCTGTGAGTCGAGCGGCCACCGGTTGCAAGGTGTATTTCATGTTCGGGCTCCCTTCCGGGCGTCCAAAATGGGACATCAAAATAATTTTCGCTCCTTGATCCAACAAATAATCTATGGTAGGTAGCACCGCGACGATACGACTATCGTCTGTAATGACTCCCTCCTTCATAGGTACATTAAAATCACACCGAACCAGTACTCTCTTTCCGGTTACATTGATATCCCTTACGGTTTTTTTCATGATGGTCTCCTTATGATGATTTCCTTGCCATGCGGTCTTTTACTTCTAAGTTCCTAAATCCCCTTTTGAATGAGATACACCATTAAGTCCACAGCTCTGGTGGAATATCCCCATTCGTTGTCATACCAGGAAAGTACTTTAATCATATTGTCTCCTAAAACCAAAGTGGAAAGCCCATCTACGGTGGAAGACGCGGGGTCTCCTTTAAAGTCTACCGAAACCAAAGGTTCTTCCGTGTAATTCATAATGCCCTTCAAGGTCGTCCCTGCAGCCTTTTTCAGGGCAGCATTGACTTCCTCCTTCGTCACATTTTTTTCCAATTCCAATACCACATCCACCAAGGAAACAGCAGGAGTGGGCACTCGAATAGCCATTCCATTCAATTTTCCTTTCAATTGAGGCAAAACCAAACTTACGGCCTTGGCAGCACCTGTAGTGGTAGGAATCATGGAAACCCCGGCGGCTCTCGCTCTTCTCAAATCCTTATGAGGAAGATCCAATATTTTCTGGTCGTTGGTATAGGAGTGAATGGTAGTCATCAAACCTCTTTTAATGCCAAAATTTTCATCTATTACTTTGGCCACCGGCGCCAGACAATTGGTGGTACAAGATGCATTGGAAATGATGTGATGCTCCTTCGAGTTGTATTGATCTTCGTTAACACCCATGACGATGGTAATGTCCTCATCTGTGGCCGGAGCAGAAATGACTACTTTTTTAACTCCATCCCGCAAATGCTTGACGGCATCTGCTTTTTTCGTAAAAAGACCCGTGGCTTCCAAGACCATAAAGACCCCTAATTCTCCCCATGGAATTTCCTCCGGGTTTTTTTCCGCATAGACCTTAATCTCTTTGCCGTTTACAATAATAGTTCCATCTGTATGCTCCACCGTCCCTTGAAATTTTCCAAAACAACTATCGTATTTCAACAAATGAGCCAATGTTTCCGGTGTAGTCAGGTCGTTAATCGCTACAATTTCGAAGTTCAGGTCCTCTCGTTCAAAGGCAGCTTTCAAGGCATTTCTTCCAATTCGACCAAACCCGTTAATACCAACTTTTGTTTTCATCTTGCCAACCTCCTATGCGCTATGCGTTGCTTCTTAATAGTAATTTATTTTTACGGAAAACTTCTCTGCAAAGAAGCTTCCCCGTCCTTAGTGCCGTCCTTAATAACGTCTTCGTCTGGAAGAAGAGGGAATCCCCATTTCGTCCCGATATTTGGCCACCGTTCTTCTGGAAATATCAATCCCCTTTTCTTTCAATGTGAACACCATACTTTGATCACTAAGGGGATTCTTGGGATCTTCCTGATTTACCATCTCCTGAATAAAGGTTTTCACACCCATGGAGGAAATGTTATCGTCTTCCCCGGGAGAGGCATCACAACGACTTACCCCGCTCTTGAAAAAGTATTTTAATTCGAATACCCCCCGTGGAGATTCCATGTACTTTCCGTTGATGGAACGACTCACGGTGGATTCATGCACACCTACTTCTTCTGCTATTTGCTTTAGGGTCAGGGTTTTCAATTTTTTGGGACCCTCGTCGAAAAAATCTTGCTGATACCGCACAATCGCTGAGGCCACCTGGAATATAGTTTGTTTTCTTTGTTCAATGCTTCGAATCAACCAAATAGCTGAATTGAGTTTTTTGTTTAAATATCGAGAAAGCTCTTCATCACTCTCCGACTCTTTTTGTAATTTCCCGTAGTAGGATCCAATCATTAATCGCGGGGTATTGGTCTCCATAAGCACCACCACATATTTCCCGTCTACCTTCTCCACCTTCAGATCCGGTATGATATATCGTTGATCTTGGCCGGCTCCAAACTGCCGGCCTGGCTTGGGCTCCAGTTTTCGCACAATGTCAGCAATTTCCTGAACTCTTTGAGTGGGAATCCCCATTTCCCGGGATATGTGCCCCATTCGGTTCTCCGCCAAGGCCTCAAGATGATGACGAATCATTTTTTCCGTCAACCGATAATCCTCTAGAATTTTCTCGTCTTTCACATCCTTGCTGATTTCACATAACATCTCTTCCAACTGAATCAAAAGGCACTCACTCAAATCCCGGGCGCAAACCCCCGGGGGATCAAATCCCTGAATTACCTCAATGGTTCTCAACACCTTTTCAAGGTTTGTTTCCAAATTGACGGCAATCTCCTCCGGGGTCATAGTCAAATAACCATTCTCATCCAAGGCTTCTATGATATATCGTCCCCGTTCTTTGCAACGAGAATGAACATCTGCTGTCTCCAACTGAAACAAAAGGTGTTCCGCCAAGGTTTCTCCCCGTTCCATGGCATAGCGTTCCATAGGAAAATCAGAGGTGTCCTCTCCGTCTGATATAGGAGAAACACCCCGATACCCCAAAGGCTCCTGATAAGAGCTCATCCGATCATGAACCAACTCCATTACAGGGTTGGATAACAATTCTTCCTGTACATACTCCTCCAACTCCTGAGAACTGTACTGCAGAATTCGAATGGCCTGAATCAGGTCCGGTGTCATCACCAGCTTTTGACTTTGTTCGATTATTTGTTCGTAACCGATTCTCATGCAATAATTATACCATGTATTGACAAGAGTTCAAACAAGGTTTTCCTTTTTCCTATGACATCTCCGGAAATCCCAATTGCCGTAATGCTTCAAACAAAACAATATTAACCGCATTGGACAAATTAAAAGAACGGGTATGGGTGGCTTGGCTCATGGGGATTCGGATGGTTTGCGATGCATAACGGGTTATAAAATCCTTGGGCAGACCCCCGGTCTCTTTCCCAAAAACCAGCATATCTTCATCCTGATAGGACACCTGGGTATGCCTGTGTTTCCCCTTGGTTGTGGCCAAGTACATCCGCCGATTTTCACACTCTTCCAAGAAAGCATCCAGCCCGGAATGAATTCGAACTTCCACATAAGGCCAGTAATCCAACCCGGCCCTCTTCAGACTTCGATCGTCCACGGAAAAACCCAAAGGCTCTACCAGGTGCAACACGGTGCCAGTGGCCGCACAAGTCCGGGCAATGTTCCCCGTATTGGGTGGTATTTCCGGTTCCACCAACACCACATGAAATGCCATCGTTTTTCTCCCTCCTTTTCGTTCTCTCCTCATTATATCTATTCTCCTTGAAAAGAAAAGCCGCTTCCATTGATTCTTAATATTCAAACAATAGACCCCGGTCATGACATTTTACAAAACCTGGTATATAATATTTGCAATCTCATCAAGAAAAGGAGCGTACTATGAAAACCTTCAACATTGGCCTACTGGGCCTTGGAAACATCGGAACCGGAGCCTACCGGGTTTTAGAAATGAACCGGGATGCCATTGAAAAAGCATTGAATGCCAAGGTGGAAATTTCACGGATTCTGGAAAAGGACACCACCCGGGATCGAGGAATTTATGTGGACCCCAAAAAGTTCACCCAGGATCCGGAAGATATTTTTCAAGACCCATCCATCTCCATCGTAATCGAACTTTTAGGAGGCGTGGAACCTGCAGCCACCTATATAAAAGAAGCCCTTGCTTCCGGCAAATCTGTGGTAACTGCCAACAAAGCAGCCATAGCGGCCCATTTGCCCTCCCTGTTGGAAACGGCAAAAACCCACGGCACATCCCTTCGCTTCGAAGCCAGTGTGGGAGGAGGAATCCCTATTCTGAAACCCATGACATCGGTGTTACGAGCCAACCGATTCCTTGAAGTATTGGGCATTGTCAATGGCACCACCAATTATATTTTGAGTCAAATGTCCCAACAAGGCATGCGTTACCAGGATGCGTTATCAAAAGCCCAAGAACTGGGATTTGCCGAAGCAGATCCTACCGCTGATGTGGAAGGGATCGATGCGGCCAACAAACTGACCATTTTGACCATGCTAGCTTTTGGTGAATACATCCCTCCAGAAGACATTCCAACCACAGGAATCACTGCCATCACACCGGAGGATTTAGCTCAGGCACAAAGTGAAGGCATGGGCATAAAACTCATTGCCCGAGGTGCTATAGAAGACGGCAAGGTTCAATGCCAAGTAGCCCCCATGAAACTTCCCTTAACACACCCCTTGTGTGGAGTGCAACAAGAATTCAATGCCATCTATGTAACAGGAGACGCGGTAGGGGAATTGATGTTTTATGGAAAAGGCGCCGGACCCCTTCCCACCGCCAGTGCGGTTTTGGGAGACGTAATGGATATCATCGAATCAAAACTACTTTGCGAGACCGGAAAATAGGAGGAACGAAACATGAATTTATATGAAAGTTGGCAATCCCTGCTGAATGAGCAAACAGACCAAAGCTTTGAGGATTTTTGGAAAGCCTACTCCGACACGGAAGTCAAAGCCTATGGCCATCTTTTAAAGACTCCGAAACAGCCTTTGGAAGGCACTTTCGGACAACTGGCCCAGCTATTTGAAACCCAACCCCAGCTATTCATGGGGTTTCTGGACGGCATTCAGAGTTCCTTGGAAAATCCCTTTCCTTTGGATGCAATCACAGAAGATACCCCTCTTTCTTTGAAAGTGAATTTGGAAAAGCTCTATTTCAATATGTTAAAGGCGGAAGCGGAACATCTCTATTCCTTGCCGGAATGGGATGCTATATTTTCTGAGGCAGAAAAGAAAAAAATCTTTGATGATTACAGAAAGTCCCGCACAATCATCAAAGAAAAACAGCCGGGACGAAACGACCCCTGCCCTTGTGGTTCCGGTAAAAAATTCAAAAAGTGCTGTGGGCTTTATTGATATTCCTTAATGGGCAATTCTCCCCTCATGGCTTTCAATGCACCTAAAGCCAAGGATTCCAACTCGTTTTCTCCAGGACGAATGACAACCGGGGCAATGAAAGCCACCCGTTCTCTAATTTCTTTCATCAATCCCGTGGAGTAAGCCATCCCTCCTGTGATGAGGATAGCATCTACTTCGCCTTTTAAAACCGTTGCCATAGCGCCAATCTCTTTTCCGATTTGATAGGCCATCGCTTCCAATACCAACCGGGCGTAAGAATCCCCTGAATCTGCCATTTTCTCTGCTTCCCGAAGATCTTTTGTCCCCAAGTGATCAAAAAGGCCCCCCTCCTGGTTGATTTTCCGAATCAAAACCCCGGCACTTTCATACTTACCGGAATAACACAACTGAACCAGACTTTTCGCCGGAAGTGCTCCGGCTCGATCCGGGCACATAGGCCCGGATTCCAAAGGATTGTTACAATCAATCATTCTACCACCCAAATGAGGTGTCACCGAAATCCCAGAGCCCAAATGAGCCACCACCAGCCTCAACTCTTCGTAAGGCTTACCGATACTGGCAGCATAGTTTCGCGCGATGGCTCTGCTGTTCAAGGCGTGAATCAAGCTTCTTCTGGGAAGCTCTTTCAACCCGGACAATCTGGCTACCGGTTCCATCTCATCCACCGAAACGGGATCCATTACATACGCGGGAATCCCCACACGATCTGCCAGCTCTTTGGCAATAAAAGGTCCCAAATTGGCTGCATGTTCACCGTTTTTTCCGCTCCCCACATCCTCCAACATCTCTTCACCAATTCGATAAACGCCCCCTTCCAGAGGTTTTCCAATCCCGCCTCGACCCATCACCACATCCATGTCCATTAGAAAAACCCCTGCTCTTTCCAAGGCAGAAGTTACCAACTGGGTTCGATACTCCTTTTGATCTGCAATATGGGCAAACCGGGACAGCTCTTCCTGCCCATGATCGATTGCGAAATCAAAAATCCTTTCCTCATCCAAATATACGGCAATTTTCGTTGAAGTATTCCCTGGATTAATCACTAAAATTCGAATGCTCATCTCATCCCCCCACTGCATCCATACCTGCTTTGATGGCCTTCATGTTGATTTCCACAAAATCCGGTTTCACATTTTCCTTCACGATACGGTTCCAATCAATGCCTTCCAACCCCATGGTTTTAATGATGGTCCCCAAAAGAACGATGTTCATCACCTTTCCATTTCCCAGTTTTTCCGCCATGTCAGAGGCAGGAATCACCTTGGTATCCGCATGCTTTTTAATTTCTTCAATCGCATGGTGGGGGTAATCAAAATCTCCCATTAAAATGGGCATGGATGGCATCTGGTAGTCGTTGACTACCACTTGGCCTCCCGGTTTTAAAAAAGACAAGGCCCTCAACGCCTCCATTTTTTCAAAAGCCACAATCATATCCGCTCCACCTTTTTCAATGACAGGAGAATCCACTCTTTCGCCAAATCGCACCTGGGAAACCACATCGCCTCCCCGTTGACTCATGCCCAAGATTTCACTCATTTTTACATCATATCCCGCTTCTAGCAAGCCTTGGGTCAATAGCTTTCCTGCCAAGATGGTTCCCTGGCCACCCACACCGGCCAATAAAATGTTTTTAGTCATCTTATTTCCCCTCCTTTTTTATAGCACCGGTGGGACATAATTGAGTACACACATCACAACCGACACACTGCAACGAATCGATGCTGGTTTTTCTCTTTTCCTTGTTGAAAACCAAAGCAGGACATCCACAGCGAATGCATTTCTTACACCCAATGCATGTTTCTTCTTCAATTCGATTCTTCTCAACAAAGGCCCCTTGGAATTCCTCTCTATCCTCCCGGGAAAGTTTTTTCAGGGCACAGGGCCATCTTGTGATGATTACCGAAGGTTCCTCCAAAGCCAAAAACTCGTCCAGGGTCTGACTCACTTGCTCCAGATTGTTAGGGTCAATGGTTCGAACATATTGAATCCCCAACGCCTTGACAATGGCCTCTATATCCATCATAGGTGCTGGATCTCCTTTGACATTTTTACCACTTCCCGGATTTTCTTGATGGCCGGTCATGGCAGTAATGCGATTGTCCAATATCACATTGACCGTATTGGATTTGTTATACACCACGGTAATCAAGGAATTGATGCCCGTATGAAAAAAGGTGGAATCCCCCAACACCGACACCACACGCATTCCGGAATCCGTTTGGCGAAACACTTGTTGAGCCCCATGGCCCATGCTAAAGCTGGCTCCCATGCAAACAGTGGAATCCATAGCGTTATAAGGTTTGGCAAATCCCAAGGTATAGCATCCAATGTCTCCGGAAATCATCACATTCTTTTTCTTCCCCAGTTGGTAGAAAAATCCTCTGTGCGGACATCCGGCACATAAAGTAGGCGGCCGGGGAACTACAGTGGTGTTATCATATTCGATTTGTGGCAACATGGTTCCGTACAATGCTTTTCGTATTACATCCGGAGTCATTTCGCCCATCTTTGGAAACAAATCTTTCCCCTGGCATGCAAAACCCAGCATCCCAACTCTTTCTTCCAAATAGGGATCGTTTTCTTCCACAACATATATGGTTTCCATTTTGCTACAGAATTCTTGAATCAAATGGTCCGGCAAAGGATTGGTAAATCCAAGCTTCAAATAGGAAGCCGTTTCTCCAAACACCTCTTTGGCATAATGATAGCTTGGCCCCGAAGCAATCACGCCAACGGAAGAATTGTGGTATTCTGCCCTATTCCAAGGACAGTTTTCAGAATATTCCTTTAACCGGCTCAAGCGCTGCTCTAAATCCATGCGTCGCACCTTTGCATTCCCGGGCACCATCACATATTTCCCGGGGTTTTTCACAAAAGATTTAATGCCCACCTCTTTTCTTGAGCTTGGAGTCACCACAGATTTTCCGTGACAAAGTCTTGTAGTCATTCGAAAAAACATCGGCACATCGTATTCCTCGCTGAGATCAAAAGCGGCTTTAATCATGTCAAGGCACTCCTGACTATCAGAGGCTTCCATCATAGGAATCTTGGCCGCCTTGGCATAGTTCCGGTTGTCTTGTTCATTCTGGGCACTGTGCTGGCCCGGTTCGTCTGCGGATATGATTACCGCTCCTCCATTCACGCCGGTATACGCAAAGGTAAACAACGGATCTGCTGCTACATTGACACCAACATGCTTCATGGAAGCCATGGTTCGCCCCCCTGCAAAGGATGCCCCGATAACCGCTTCCAGGGCCACCTTTTCGTTGGGAGCCCATTCCGAAAGGATTTCTGGATATGTGGCCAAATTCTCCAATATTTCCGTACTGGGTGTTCCCGGGTAGGCCGAAGCATAGACTACCCCCGCCTCATATGCCCCCCGGGCTACTGCCTCATTCCCTGTCCATAAAACCTTCATTTTTTTCTCCTTCCTGAACTTTCAATTTATAATATCAAGTTTAACCCCTACGATACAAAGGCCGCACACAACAATAGTGAAATATACTTTTCTTCAAGGGATGACCCCCTGGAAGGAACCACCACAGGAACCTTTGCTCCTAATACGCAACCGGCCATCTTTGCTTCTCCCAAGGTGGCAAGGGCTTTGACCGTTAGATTGCCCGCCGCTATGCTGGGCATCAACATCAGATCCACCTCTCCCGCCACCGGGCTTTCAAACCCTTTAATTTCTGCCGCCTCCCGGCTTACCGCCAAATCAAAGGAAATGGGTCCTTCCACCAAACAGTCCCCCCACCTTCCTTCTTCTGCCATCTTTTTGAGGCTGGCACCATCCAAGGTTTCCTGCATTTTGGGGTTTACCGTTTCCACAGCAGCCATTACTCCGACTTTAGGTTTTTCCGTTCCGATGTTACGAAAGAATTCCAAAGCATTTTCTAAAATGCCTATTTTCTGACTGATGTCAGGATACAAAATCATTCCTCCGTCGGACACGGCCAGAAGCTTATGGTAACGGGGCGAATCAATAATGGCCAAATGCGACATCAGATTCCCGGTACCAATTCCTTGCTCCCGATCCACCACTTGCTTCAGCAAGGTGGCGGTTTCCATCTTTCCTTTCATAAGGAAATCCCCTTCTCCTTTTCGCACAAAATCTACAGACAAAATCGCTGCTTGAAGGGGATCCTCTGCTTGGACCACTTCACGAGACGATATTTCATAACCCAATTCATATGCCAGAGCCACCGTGGCATCCGGCTTTCCTACCAGCAGATACTCAATAAAACCTTCCTTGGCTGCCTTTAAAACGGCTTCCAAAGCATGGGCATCTTGAGCCCCGGCCAGAACCACCTTTTTCTTAGCGCTCCCTTCCATTTTAGAAAACAGCTCCTCAAAATTTCGGTATGCCATTACTGGTTCTCCTCTCTTGAAAAATAATACTTGCAATACCGGGCCACAGGACACTCCCCGCAACGGGGATTTCTGGCATCGCAAAGCTCTCTTCCATGGAAAATCAAACTGTGATGAGCCCGGCTCCAGCGTTGGGGAGGAATTCTCTCCATCAGCTGCTCTTCCGTTGTAAGCACATCCTTTGCCTGGGCCAATCCAATGCGGTTGGCCACACGAAACACATGAGTATCCACCGCAATGCGTTCTTGGCCGAAAGCCACCGACAACACCACATTAGCCGTTTTTCGACCCACTCCCGGCAAAGTAATCAACTCTTCGTAACTTTCTGGGACATGGCCCTGATATCGGCTCACCAATTGCCGGGAGAGACCAATAATGTTTCGGGTTTTGGTTCGGTACATGCCGATGGTTCGTATGATTTCCTCCACTTCCTGTGGATTGCCATTGGCCAGGTCCACAGCGGTTTTATATTTTTCAAACAATCGGCAACTCACTTGGTTTACACTTTTATCCGTGGTTTGTGCCGACAATACCGTAGCAACCAACAACTGAAACGGGTTTTGATGTACTAAGGCGCAAGCGGCATCCGGATATCTTTCCTCCAGTAGCTCCAGAATGGTTAACACCGTTTTCGCATACTCCTGTTCTGCCATATTCCCACCCTTTCCTTGCAGTTTTTTGCCTTTTTCAGGCACCATAATTATACCTTACATTCCGGGAAGCTGTCACCCTAAAATTCCTCGACAACATATTGACCCGCGGGTCGGAATGTGATAATATGCTCTTGCCGACCCATTGGTCGGTTTTGACCAACAGCTTCAAAAATCACCGAATTTGAAAGGAACCCTTGGAATGAAAGAAACTGCTCAAAGTTTTAGAAAAAGATTTGCTCTATTTTCCACAGGCAAGAAAATAATGATTCTGGTTGTCTCCTTAGTGATTCTGGTGGGCGGGTATCGAATTCTATCCGTCCTGTTCCCCCCCGAAAAACCGGAAAGTTTGCCTGTTCATGTGCATACGTCTATTTCAGAAATGGGTTCCATCTATACCACATCTCCCATTACCGGGCGCATTGAACCCATCCGGGAAGCGGTAATTGTTCCCATGGTACAAGGCCAGGTTATCGCAACCCATGTTTCTCTGGGACAGTTTGTAACCTCCGGGGCTCTTCTTTTTGAAATAGACAGCACCCAAATCGAAGCGTCCTACCGGCAAGCATCTTCCGCCTACCAAGCTGCCCGCACCGCTTACGAAGCTCTTTCCCTTCTCTACCGGGAGGGAGCCGCTTCCCGGTCAGATTTTGAGAACGCCCAAGCTCAATACGCCGCCGCAGAAGCGGCTTTTACCCAGACAAAAGAGGCTTATGAAAATTGCAAGCCTACCGCGCCTTTCGATGGATACATAACCTCTCTCAATGTTTCCGTGGGAAACCAGGCCCCTACCGGACAAATGGCCGCTTCCATTGCAGACATCACTTCGCTGAAAATCGAAGCCGGTGTCAGTGAATATCTCATTAATGATTTAGCCCCTGGCCAACAGGTGGATATATGGATAACCGGCATAAAAGACCAACCATATCCAGGTACCATAGAAGCCCTCTCTCCGGCACCCGGAGCCGGTACCCTGAGCTATCCTGTAACCATCCGGATTCCCAATGAGTCCGGTGAGTTGAAGGCGGGAATGTTCGCGGAAGTCCGGGTTCATTCCCAAATCAAAGATCATGTCCTGCTGGTCCCATCCGATGCCCCCTATATCAAGGGAGGACAAACATGGATTATCTCTCTTGACAAGGACGGTTATCCCCTATTCCATTTGGTAAAACTAGGAGTGGACAACGGTACGATGGTAGAGATTGTAGAAGGACTGAACCCCGGAGAAACGGTAGTCGTCTCCGGCCAACCCTATGTTAAAGAAGGAACGCCGGTCATCGTGGCAGAAAAGGAGTAACCCATGAATCTTTCCAGTATGTCCATAAAACGACCGGTGGCTACCATTATGTTAATGCTCATGGTGGTGGTTTTGGGATTGTTTTCTTTTTTTTCCATGCCGCGAGATTTGACGCCCAAGATTGAGTTCCCAATGGCGTTGGTACTTTGTACCTATGAGAATGCCGCTCCCCAGGAAGTGGAATCTCTGGTCACAAAACCTTTGGAGACCGCATTGGCTTCCGTAGAAGGACTGGAAGCTATGTACTCCATCACCTTACAAGGCCAATCCATCGTTGCCCTTCAATTCGAAATGCGGCAAGACATGAATTTTGCCACCTTGAACATGAGAGAAAAAATTGCTCTTGTAGAAGACTTTCTTCCTGACACTGCAGGAGACCCCATGGTTCTGAAGCTGGATATGAATGCCCTTCCCATCTCTCAGGTTTATGTGTCTGCAGACCTTCCTTTGGAAGAGTTGTATCGCATTGTTGATGACACCGTGGTGGCCCAATTTGAACGCCTGAGTGGGGTGGCATCGGTGGATGTCACAGGAGGAATTACGGAAGAAATCCACCTGGAGTTGGATCCGGAAAAGCTCTCCAGCTACGGGTTGAATCTGGCTGTATTATCCCAACTATTGGCTACGGAAAACATCAACATGCCCAGTGGGGACATGAAAAGAGGCAGTCGAGAAGTGATTGTGCGAACGGTAGGAGAATTCCAGTCGATAAACGACATCCAAGAACTCCCCTTGATGCTACCGGACAGCAGCATCCTCCGTTTGGGGGATCTGGCCACCATCACGGAGGGCACCAAGGATACCGATTCCATCACCAGAATTGACGGAAAAACAGCCATCGGAATGATGGTAACAAAACAATCCGACGCCAATACGGTGGAAGTTTCAGACCGGGTTCGGGCCTTGATGAAAGACCTGGAAAAAGAACACCCGGAACTCCAATTCAATGTAGGATTTGACCAGGCTGACTTCATAAACAGTTCTTTAAAATGGGTGGGACAAGCGGCCATTGCCGGAGCAATTCTTGCCGTTTTTGTGGTGTTTCTCTTTTTATTAAACATCCGAAGCACATTGGTAATCGCTGTTTCCATCCCCACTTCCATTTTAGCCACTTTTGCCATCATGAACTGGCAAGGCATTACATTGAACCTCTTCACCCTTGCCTCACTCACCATTGCCGTAGGGATGCTGGTGGACAACTCCATCGTGGTACTGGAAAACATCTTCCGAATCCGCCAAACCACTTCCGATCCCCAGGAAGCTTCTTTCCGGGGAAGCAAAGAAGTGTTGTTGGCGGTAGCCGCTTCTTCTGTAACCACCATGCTGGTTTTTCTCCCCATCGCATTAAGTGATGGTTTGGCCGGCTTGCTTTTCCGGGATTTTTGCATCACCATCGTCATTGCTTTGGCCGCGTCCTTATTGGTTTCCGTCACCGTGGTTCCCATGCTTTGCTCCAAACTACTGACCCGCGGCATCAGCACTCAATACATTCGTTTTGGAGAGAAACGTTACAAATTCAAACAAATTCACAAATTCAATCGAGGAATTCAGTCTCTCACCCAATGGTATGAGGTCCTTGTCAAAGCAGCTTTAAAGCGAAAAAAACGGGTTATTCTGGTTTGTTTTGCTTCCTTCCTTCTCTCACTAACATTAATATTAGTGGTAGGTACGGAGCTTCTTCCTGCTGCCGATGAAGGAGTCTTCAATGTAGAAGTTGATACCCCCTACGGAACCACCCTGGAACAACGGGATGTGCTTATTTCACAATTGGAAGAATACATCCTCACCCTGCCGGAAACCCAACACCTCACCGTTAATATCGGAGGCAATGCCACTTCCTCCTTTGGACAAGGAGGCTCCGATTCCCTATCCGTGGTGCTGGTAAGTCCCCAATCAAGAAAACGAACCACAGAAGAAATCGCTAGAGATGTGGAGCGAACCTTCGCTTCCATGGCGGGGGCGGATATTAATGCCCGCGCAGTCTCCACATTCAGCGACATGATGGGTGGCGGCGTGGATATGAGCCTCATGATAAAGGGCCCTGATTTAAAAACCCTGGAAGAAATCGGCCAAGATTTAATTCATCAAATTGAATCCACGGAAGGGGTGGCAGAAGCTTCCCTGGATTTGGAAGAAGGAACACCGGAACTCCGCATCACCTTGGATCGAAAAGCCGCCTCTTACTATGGGGTCACCGCCTATCAATTGGCCAACGGGCTACATGGCGCTCTTTCCGGAACGACAGCCACAACCTTGAAAGTGGATGGAAGAGAACGGGATGTGACACTCTCATTTCCGCCCCAATACCGTCTGTCCCTGGAAAACCTAAAACAAATCCCCATTCCCGGAACCATGGGGTTTTCCGTACCGGTAGGACAGATTGCCACCTTTGAATACGATAATTCCCCCAATTCTATCAACCGCATGGATCAAGAGCGGTATATCACTCTAAACATTGATATCGAAGGATCCGATCTGGGTAAAGTGTCCAAACGGGTGCATCGCATTGGGGACAACTATCCACTGCCTTATGGATATACCATAGAAACCGGTGGAAACGAAGCGGAGATGGTGGATGCCTTCCAGCAGCTATTCAAGGCCCTTATTATTGCCATTCTTTTGGTCTACTTGATTCTGGCCGCCCAATTCGAGTCGCTACTGATGCCATTTGTGGTGGCTATGAGTATTCCATTTGCCATGACCGGTTCTTTTTTGGCCCTGTTCTTCACAGGAGCCGCTTTATCTTTGGTCTCCTTTCTCGGAATGATACTTTTAGTTGGCATCGTGGTAAATAACTCCATCTTATTGGTAGAATTCATTAATCGAAACCGGGAATCCATGAGTCGGGACTCAGCTTTGGTGGAAGCCGGCAAGATTCGTTTCCGACCCATTCTTATGACAACCACCACCACGGTGGTAGGCATGATTCCCATGGCTCTTGGAATCGGTGAAGGAGGAGAGATTATGGCTCCCATGGCCATCTCCATCATCGGCGGTCTCATTACATCCACCTTGGTAACCCTGATTCTCACTCCGGTACTCTATGGTTCCATCGATGATCGAAAAAGCCTCCGTCTTGAAAAACGCCACTTGAAAAACATCCATTTGGATGGATTGGAAGAAAAATGGAAACGGGAGGATCAAAATGAGTAAAAATCTAAAAAAGGAACGAATTCTCCACGCCGCCTTGGACCTTTTCATAGAAAAGGGCTATCTCAACACCAAAATCATCGACATTGCCATCAAAGCAGAAATCGGAAAGGGAACGATCTACGAGTATTTCCAAAGCAAAGAAGAGATTCTTTTGTTGGCCTTATCTCAAATTGTGGCCCAAGACTTTAAAGACATTCAAGAAAAGGTTTCACAGGAAACCGGCTGCGCCCAACAAATGAAATCCTATCTTTCACAACACATGAAACTGATGAACAAGTATGGATCCAACCTGCCGGATTTGACCCTCCAGATATCAATGCCTACCGGTGACAACGGCAATCAAATTCGACAAGTATTACAAGAGATTATCGACCTTCAATACCAAATTATGACCGGCATTCTCAAGCAAGGTCAAGCCACCGGTGAAATCCAAACAGACAATCTCTCCTTGGCCACCACCATCGTCATGGGAGCCATCAACCAATTCATCACCATCAAGGCGCAGGGAACCATGGAACAATGGAATCTTCTGTTGCCCCATGTTGGTGACACAGAGACCTGGGAAGAGGATCAATTGATACAGATGTTAATGGAAGGAATGAACAACTGGTAAAAAAAACGCTCCGGGCAAGGACAAATTTGCTGCTTTTTACAACAAATTTGCTTCAAAAGGAGGGCTTTTCCAACGGAAAAACCCCTTTGCTTTTCTATTTGTTTTCTTTCCCCCTCTTTTGGGTGCCTTTCCTCCATTCAGGGGAAAAAAGGTATCACAAATTTCAAAAATATGTTAGAATATTTCATGTAATAATCCATTACTACTATTTTTTATGGAGGTGTTTAAATGTCACAGTACACACAACTAGAGCGCAACGGCATGTTCGAACTGACCGATTCCGCTCGTGCTGAGCTTTTGACTTCGAAGTACTATAACGAAGACTTGGCTCCCACTTCTGTGTCCCAGAGAACCTGGACAACGTACAACGTTACCGCTCTGTGGATTGGCCTTGCTATCTGTATCCCCTCCCTCTCCTTGGCAGCAGCCTTGATTGGAATGGGCGTATCTCCTTGGCTTTCTGTTATCAATGTAGCCTTAGGAAACCTTATCGTACTTATTCCTATTCAAATGAACTCCCATGCCGGTACGAAATACGGCATCCCCTTCCCGGTATTCTCTCGATTAACCTTCGGTGCTACCGGCGCTCACATCCCGGCCACCCTGAGAGGATTGGTTGCTTGCGGATGGACTGCAGTACAAGCTTGGGTTGGCGGCGGAGCCGTTGCTGCCATCATTGGTGTATTCGCACCGAAATTCATGGATCCTTCATGGTCCATGGCTCTTCCCGGAAACCCGGCCGTATCCGTAGGCCAGTTCATTGGTTTCTTCATTTTCATGGTCTTTATCGGTTGGGTTGCCTATGCTGGTTCTGAAGGAATCAAAGTAGTTCAAGCCATCGGCGGACCTCTGTTGGTCGTAGTTATTCTAGCCCTGTTTGCATGGTCCATCATGACCGCTAATGCAGCCGGGTATGCATTCGGCGATGTAATGGCTCAAGGTCAGGATGATGGCTTAATCAATGCCTTGGGTGGATTCTGGTATATTTACCTGGCTGGTCTCACCGGAAACATTGCGTTCTGGGCCACCATTGCTTTGAATATTCCGGACTTTTCCAGATATGCCAAATCCCAAAAGAGTCAGTTCTGGGGCCAATTCATTGGAATGCCTATCCCCATGTTCCTCTGTGCTTACATTGGTGCATACTTTGCTATGTCCACCAAGCTAGCTTATGGAACTGCTATGTTTGATCCTACCGGAGTATTCTATTATGTAGAAAATAAATTGGTAGTCATCATCTGTGCCATCGGTGTTGCAGCCGCCACCATCACTACTTGCGTAGCAGCTAATATCGTAGCTCCTGCCAATGGATTCTCCAACCTGAAACCCACGCTCATCACCTACAAGAAGGGGGTAATCGCCGCTTGTATTTTGGCGGTGGTATTCCAGCCTTGGTGGATCTTCGGTTCCGGTGCGGCGTATGTATTCACATGGCTCAACAACTACGGAACCATCCTGGCTCCTGTTGCAGCCATCTTCATTGCCGACTACTATGTACACAAACAAAAGAGAATCGATGTGGCCAGCCTTTACAACGGCGACAAAGGAAGATACTGGTATAAAGGTGGTTGGAATCTGGCCGCTGTTATCGCCTGGATTGGGGCCTTCATCATTCCGCTTCTTGGAAACACCGTATTCCTTTACAATCCAGCAAACGGAGCTCCCGGATTTTTGGATTGGCTTGCTGCCAATGGATACATTGTATCCTTCGCTATCGGTTTCTTCCTCTATGTACTCTTGATGAGCAAAGAAACCAAATCCAAGGTATCGGTGGAAGAACACGAAGCCCTTACCGACCGACAGACTGCATAGGTTTACAAGTTTCAACCAACCAGCTCTGTTTTATCAAGGAGCCTTTGAAGACTCAAAGGCTCCTTTTCATCAAACGAATATAGAAGGAGGTAAAAAAATGGACCTTTTAATTAAAGGCGGAACCGTGGTTACCGCGGAAAGCACCTTTAAGGCAGATGTGGCAGTAAAAAACGGAAAGATTTCTGCCATGGGAACAAATCTTAAGCCGGAAAAGAACACGGAAGTTGTGGATGCCAAAGGCAAAATGGTATTACCGGGAGCCATTGACGGACACACCCATTTGGCCATGCCTTTTGGGGGAACCATCTCTTCCGACGACTACTTCACGGGAACTCGTTCCGCAGCCTGTGGTGGAACGACCACCGTATTTGATTTCGTTCTTCAAGGCCAAGGGGAGATGATGCTGGATGCCATCAACCGCCGGGACGCCTTAGCGGCTCCCGACGCAGCCGTAGATTATTCCTTCCATGTAGGGGTTTGTGATGTAACCAGTGACCAACTCCTCAATTCTATGGAAGATGCTGTAAATGCGGGAATTCCTTCTTTCAAAGTATTTATGGTATATGACTTCGGGGTAGATGACGGGTCTTTCTACAAAGTGCTCCAAAAGGCGGCAAAAATCGGGGCTTTGGTGGGAGTACATGCAGAGAACAGAGACGTCAACAACGTACTGGTGAAACAGTATCTGGACGAAGGCAAAGTAGATGCCTGGTGGCACTATATGGCAAAAAACGAAGATGTAGAAGGGGAAGCGGATGTGCGTGCCATTAACTTGGCAAAAATGGCGGGAACCTCCCTCTATATTGTTCATTTGGCCTGCAAACAAGGCGTGGAGGCTGTAGTTCAAGCGCGAGATGAGGGCTATCCCATCTTCGCAGAAACTTGTCCTCAATACCTGCACTTTACCAGTGAAGTGTACAAAAGAAATCGAGCCCGCGATTTCGTATGCTCTCCCCCAATGAAGGGCAAAGCGTCTCAAGATGCCATTTGGGAAGCCATTAAAAATGGTGACATCACCACCATCGCTACCGATCACTGTCCCTTCAAAAAATCCGAAAAAGATTGGGGCATTAAGACCAAGGATGGCAAAAAAGGCAATTTCACCACCATCCCCAATGGCTGTGCCGGCATTGAAAATATGTACCCCTATGTTCTTTCGGAAGCCAACAAAGGCCGAATCAGCTTCAATCGAGCCATTGAACTCTGCGCCACCAATCCTTCCAAACTCTTTGGGCTTAATCATGTGAAAGGCGCATTGCAGGTTGGGTTGGACGCAGACATCGTGCTTTATGACCGCAAAAAAAATGTAACCATCGCCAACAAAGACCTGCATGGCGCAACAGATCACACCATCTGGGAAGGAGTTAAAATCAAAGGATACCCTGTTGCCACTTACTCCAGGGGACGCCTGGTTTACCAGGAAGGAAAATTCCTGGGAGAAAAAGGATATGGCAAACTGGTGAAATGTAAGCCCGTAAAATTCACCGGCCCACAGCTCTAAGACAGATCGGACCGCACCACAAAGAAAATAAAGGAAGCAAGGTGGCCTTGGCCATCTTGCTTTTTACTTGACATTTGCCTTCCATTTATTGTACACTTGTATACAAATGTACAGGTGATATGACATCAAGAAAGGGGCTCTTATGGGAACATCATTAACCTATAAAATATTAGCAGAACATTTAGTGGAAGGAACTTTGGTCCCTGGCGAAGAAATTACCATCAAAGTAGACCAAACTCTAACTCAGGATTCCACTGGCACCATGGTCTATCTTCAACTGGAGGCCATGAAAGTAGAAGGAATTAAAACCGAACTATCCATCGCTTATGTGGATCATAACACCCTCCAAACCGGGTTTGAGAATGCAGATGACCACGCCTTTATCCAAAGCGTCGCAGCACGCCACGGGGTTTTATTTAGCAAACCCGGAAACGGAATTTGCCATCAACTCCACATCGAAAACTATGGCATCCCCGGGAAAACCCTTCTGGGCTCTGACAGCCATACTCCTACCGGCGGTGGATTGGGCATGATTGCCATCGGGGCCGGTGGTTTGGATGTGGCTACCGCCATGGCCAAAGGCACCTACTCCCTTACGGTTCCTCAAGTAGTTCAAATAAAATTAATAAACCAGCTATCTCCTTGGTCTTCTGCCAAGGATGTTATTCTTAAAGTGTTGAAAGAACTTACCGTACGGGGAGGAATCGGAAAGGTCATCGAATATACGGGAGAGGGGCTCCTTTCCTTGTCCGTCACAGATCGGGCTACCATTACAAATATGGGAGCCGAACTGGGAGCCACAACTTCCATCTTCCCCAGTGACGAAAATACGCGATTGTACCTGGCAGCCCAGGGAAGAGAAAAAGATTTTCGCCCTCTCTCCGCAGATGGCGACGCTTTCTATGACCAAGAAATGACTTTGGATCTGGCTACCATACCACCCCAAGTGGCTATGCCTCATAGCCCGGATAATGTGGTCGATGTGAAAGAGGCGGGTCCCATCTCTGTTGATCAGGTAGCCATTGGTAGTTGCACCAACTCCTCTTACTCTGACCTGATGAAAGTAGCCGCCATTCTCAAGGGACGGAAAGTAGCCAATCAAGTGAGTCTGGTAATCTCACCCGGCTCCAGTCGCATTTTGTCAAAGATGGCTGAAAACGGAGCCTTAGCCCACTTGATTGATGCAGGAGCCCGTATTATTGAAAATGCCTGTGGCCCATGCATCGGAATGGGACAATCTCCCAAGAGTGGCGCCGTTTCTTTGAGGACCTTTAATCGAAATTTCAAAGGACGAAGCGGAACCAACGATGCTTTAATCTACCTGGTGAGTCCGGAAACCGCGGCAGTGTCCGCCATCACCGGCGTTCTTACCGATGGCAGGGATTCCGGAATTCCTTACCCCATCATTTCAGAGGTCACCTTCCAGCCAAAAGACGCTTTTATCGTCTATCCCGGAAAAGAAGGGAAACGCATCCCCTTGGAAATGGGCCCCAACATCAAACCATTCCCAAGGAATCAAGCTCTTGAGAAAGAACTTATGGCTAAGGTCACTTTAAAAACGGGGGATCATATTACCACCGACGATATCATGCCCTCCGATTCCAGATTATTGCCCTATCGTTCCAATATTCCCTACCTTTCCAACTTCTGTTTTGAAAAAATTGATTCAAACTTCCCGGAGAGGTGCAAAGAAGCGAAAAGCTGTGCCATCATCGGAGGGGAAAACTACGGCCAGGGTTCCAGCAGAGAACATGCTGCTTTGGTACCTCTTTATTTAGGAGTGAAATTTGTATTAGCCAAATCCTTTGCGAGAATCCATCGTTCCAACCTGATCAACAGTGGCATCCTACCACTCACCTTCGCCCACATCGACGATTATAACTTGGTTTCAATGAACGACGAATTGATAATCGAAGATGTGGTTCAACAAATGGACAGCCAGATGATTCTAGTGAAAAACACCACGACCAATGCCACCTATGAAACCTTTCATGGTTTCTCGAGCAAGGAAAAAGTCATGATTCAAAAGGGCGGCAAAATCAATCTATAGCTTTTGGCTATGTTCAAAAAAAACTACGGACAGAAGGGAGCCTTCATGAAAGAACAGATCGAAGCCTTTGAAACTCTTATAAAGGAACAACAACATCGCCTAAGGTCCTTATCTCAAGAACCTCCTGTGAATTTTGAGTTGATCCATCCCATTCTCATCGGAACGGCAGAGGGAGATGGAATCGGACCCTTTATTATGGAAAAAACCAAACAAGTACTTTGCCTTTTATTGGAAGAAGAATTGACCATGGGAACCATCCAACTTCGTTCCATAGAAGGCCTTACCTTGAAAAACCGTCTTGAAAAAGGCCATACTTTGCCCATCCAGGTGTTGAATCAAATCAAAAAATGTCATGTTTTGTTAAAAGGCCCCACCACCACGCCGGATAACCAGGGTTTGGAACTCAATATGGAAAGCGCCAATGTTTCTCTGCGAAGAGAATTGGATTTATACGCAAATGTTCGCCCTGTCTCCATTCCAAAGAAAAACATCCACTGGGTGTTTTATCGTGAAAACACAGAGGGGGAATATGTTTTAGGAAGCAAAGGCTTGGATTTCGAAGATATGGCTCTGGATTTTAAGATTACCACCGACGCCGGTACAAGACGCATTGCAAAAGCTGCTTTTGAATATGCCAAAGCCAACGGCAACCAAAAGGTGTCCATCGTCACCAAAGCCAACATTATGAAAAAAACCGACGGAAAATTTTTGGAAATTTGCTACCAGGTGGCCAAGGAATATCCTCAAGTACCGGTGGATGATTGGTATGTGGATATCATGGCGGCAAACTTGATTAATCCGGATATGCAATCCTCTTTTCAGGTAATTTTGGCTCCCAACTTGTATGGAGATATCCTTACCGACGAAGCCGCCCAACTTCAAGGCGGAGTAGGAACGGCTGGTAGTGCCAATATCGGCTCCCGCTATGCTATGTTTGAAGCCATCCATGGCTCGGCTCCAAGGATGTTGGAAATGGGTATCGAAGCCTACGCCAATCCAGCCAGCTTGATGAAAGCGGCAGAAATGATGCTTCGCCATATTCATCAAATCAAGAAAGCCGAAATGTTAAAAGAAGCCTTGGAAAAAGCCGACAGTGTCCACCAGATGTACGGCAACGAAAAGGGAGATACCGGTACCGCCTATACTGAAACGGTTCTTGAAGAAATTCGCCATTCCAAAAAGGAATCGGCCCGCTGCTAGAAGGAGAAAAACATGGAGCTCAACAAATATATGGGGGAAGGCATTTCTGCCAACATCCCCTTAGCCGGAACATTGTTCGTACAACTGCAAAAAGATATCCTCTGCGGGAAATTAAAGCCGGGGCAGAAACTTACCGAACAAAATTTGTGTGCCAAATACAATGTAAGCCGGACCCCGGTACGAGAAGCCCTTCGCCAATTGGAAATGGATGGGCTGGTGGAAAACATTCCCAATCGAGGGGCCTTTGTGGTGGGTTTTACTGAACAGGACATGATGGATATGTATGATTTAAGAAAGGTATACGAAATGCAGGCTGTTCGCTGGGCCATCGCCAGGATTACCGACCAGGAGTTGGAAGCCTTGGAAGAAACCTTTGAATTTATGGAATTCTATACCATGAAAAAAGACATCGAGAAAATGCACAATATCAACATCGGGTTTCACCAGATTATTTACAATGCCTCTCACAATCGAATGCTGCAACATGTTCTTTCTTCCTATCAAATCTATCTTAAATACAAAAGACGAGACCTGGTATATGACGAACAGTATTTACCCACCGTTCTTCTGGAGCACAAAGCCATTTTCGACGCATTTCGCGCAAAAGATGCAGATGCTGGTATCCGGGCCATGGAGATTCACATGGAGCACTCGAAAAAGAGGAATCTTCTTTGATTAAAAGAAGATTCCAAACAGCATGCCATATAGGAAATTGACAGTGGGAAGCAATACTCTGCTGATGACTCCCAATACAATGAGAATCAACAAAATCACCATTCCTTTGTCATAAATACGATAATACCAATCCGTCCTTTTTAAATGAAAGACTTCCGTTAACACGGAAAATCCGTCTAAAGGAGGAACGGGCAAAAGGTTAAACACCATCAAAATCAGATTGATTTGTACCACATAAAGCAACACCTCCACCACCACTTGCCCTAAGGAGGAAACCACAAACCCTACCGAAAACACATGCAACAGCTTCACCGCTCCCACAAAGAGAAAGGCTAACAAGAAATTTGTAGTGACCCCCGACAAAGCGACAATCAATTGGTCTCGTCGGGGTTTTTTAAAGTTGTTGGGATTAATCTGCACCGGAATGCCCCACCCAAAGCCCACAAAAATCAATGCGATCATCCCAATCGGATCAATATGAGATAACGGGCTGGCTGTAACTCGTCCTTGAAACTTCGGAGTCATATCTCCCAGTTTATACGCAGAATAGGCATGGGCAAATTCATGAAAAGACAGCCCGATTACTATTCCCGGCAAAATCATCAGAGTGTGAATCATCCAAGCCTGAGGGCTGGAGAATCGGCCTCCGGTAATGGCCATAAAAGCCATAATAACTAAAAAGAGAAGGGCTGTTGGATCTAAAAAACGTTTCATTTATAGGTTCTCCCATTGGCTCAGCGGAAATCGGCAGCAAAGCTCTTTTACAATCGCGCGGGCTTCTTTTGATTTTTCTCCCTTGGTATCTAAAACAAGATGTATGGCCTCTGCCACCTTCTTAATTTCTTCCTCTTTGAATCCCCTTGTGGTCAATGCCGGTGTGCCCAAGCGAATCCCGCTGGTCACGAAGGGACTTTGGGGATCGTTAGGAACCGTATTCTTATTGGTGGTAATATTGGCTTCGTCCAACATCACTTCCGCCTCTTTGCCTGTCAACCCTTTGTTAATTAAGTTAAGCAACAAAAGATGGTTGTCTGTTCCTCCGGACACCAAATGGAAATCCATTTTCCCCAATTCTTCTCCTAATATCTTGGCATTTTTCAACACCTGGGTCTGATACTCTTTAAACCCCGGTTCCTGGGCCTGTTTCAAACACACCGCTTTTCCTGCAATCACATGCATCAACGGGCCTCCCTGCACTCCCGGAAAGATGGATTTATTGATTGCCGGACCAAATTCTTCTTTGGCCAGGATGATGCCTCCCCTGGGACCTCTCAATGTCTTGTGGGTGGTAGTGGTAGCTACATGGGCATATTCCACCGGATTGGGATGGACGCCGCCTGCAACCAGTCCGGCAATGTGAGCCATATCCACCATCAACAGGGCCCCTACTTCATCTGCAATTTCGCGGAACAAGTCCGAACGTAAGATTCTGGGATAAGCCGAAGCCCCCGCTACAATCATTTTAGGACGATGCTTCTTTGCCAACTCCCGCACCTGGTCAAAATCGATGGTTTCTGTTTTTTCGTTCAATCCATAAGAAATGAAGTTGAAATATTTTCCGGAAATATTAGCAGGACTACCATGAGTTAAATGCCCTCCGTTGGATAAATCCATTCCCAAAACCGTATCTCCTAAATTAAGCAGCGCAAAATATACTCCAATATTTGCCGATGCTCCGCTGTGGGGCTGCACATTGGCAAACTCTGCGCCAAAAAGCGTTTTCGCTCGCTGAATGGCCAGGGTTTCCACCTCGTCCACATGCTCACATCCGCCATAATACCGTTTCCCCGGATATCCTTCAGCGTATTTATTGGTTAAAATGCTGCCGCAAGCCTCCATCACGGCATGACTGGTAAAGTTTTCTGATGCAATCATTTCCAACTTGTTTTCCTGTCTGGATTCTTCTCTCATAACCACATCATACACTTCTCGATCTCTTTCTCTCAAAACCTCATACATACTCTAATCTTCCTTTCTTGTTTTCTTCTATTGTTCCATTATAGTAAATCTGACAGCAAACGACAAACTGATTCTTTGGCTTTAATCCACCAGCCCCTTGCACGATAAGCCTCTTTTGTCAGCAGATAACTGTGTATCATATCCTCTTCGAAGATTTCTTCCATCCGTTTCGCTTCTTCCCCCCCATATATAAACGCATTGGTTTCAAAGCTTAGCCTGAAACTCCGGCGGTCAAAATTGGCAGAGCCCACGGTACTCACTTCTCCATCTACCACCATGGTCTTGGCATGGAGAAATCCATTGTCGTAAATATATACCTTGGCGCCCAATTCAATGAGTTCTCCCACATACGCCCACGTAGCCCAATAAACAAACATGTGATCCGGCTTGTTGGGAATCATAATTCGCACATCCACTCCAGATAAGACCGCCACCTTCAAGTTTTCTTGAAGGCTGTTGCTGGGTACAAAATACGGAGTTTGAATCCATATTTTCTCCTGTGCCGTAGAAATCATCCGGTTATAGCCTCGTTTTACTTCTTCTTTTTCCGTATCCGGACCACTGCTTACAATCTGAATCCCCGTGGTGCCTTCTCCAATGGGAGGCGAAAAGTACGCATCCCCCAGAGAAATGTCTTCTTTGGAGGCAATGCGCCAATCCAACAAAAATCTGGCGTTGATGTCCTGAACTGCACTTCCGGTCAAACGCAATTGCGTATCCCGCCAATATCCAAACTTCTTTTTTCTCCCCAAATATTCTCTGGCAATATTAAATCCACCTACATAGCCGATGTTGTCATCAATAATAACCAGTTTTCGGTGGTTGCGATAATTAAGACGAGGACTTAGAAACCGCAATTTCAGGGGAAGAAAGAACACGAAATGGCCACCGCTGGCCCGAAAAGGTGCCAGTACTCTTCGGGTAAGACCACGACACCCCAAACCGTCTCCCAGCAATCGAACATCCACCCCTTCTTCCGCTTTTTCTGCAAGGACCCGTAAAAACCGACGCCCCACCTCATCCGGTTTAATAATAAAATACATGATGCTAATGGTATGTTGCGCATTTCCAATGTCCTCCAGGAGCCTTTCAAACATTTCATGCCCGTCGGTAATGACTTGAATGTCGTTGTCCTGAGTGTAATAAGCTTTCCCTAAAATTTGATGGAGTCGAATCATATCCCGCCAAATATTTGTTTTTTTGCTGTGAAAAGAATATTCCCCTGCAGTCATTTCTTGCATTTGGGTCATAAGGGAGCCTCTGATAAAGGCTTCTTCTTCACGAGTAAGACGGCTGATTCTTCGACTGACCACCTTATTGGAAAGCATAAAATAGAGGAAAATTCCCACCACAGGTAAGAAAAACACCACCATAACCCAAGCCAAAGTAGCGGAGGGGTTCTTTCTCTCCAAAAAAATTACGGTAGAAGCAATAAAGATATTTATGAGCAGAACGATTACCCCCAACAAGGGGATATGTTCCGCCAAATAAGTATACATTTCTCTCCTTTCTAACGCAAGATTTGCCCTTTCAAGCTAAAGGTATTTGCTTCATTGATTTGAACCGATAGAATTTTCCCCACATCCTCCGGAGTTGCCGGGAAATTCACCAACTTAAAAGTATCGGTACGACCCTGGTATGTTGTCTTGTTTCGCTTGGAAAGCCCTTCCACCAACACCGGTTCCACCCTTCCAACATACCCTTGATTTTTCGCCAATGCACCCCGGTTGATTTCCTCCACCAGCCGGTCAAACCGCTGGTGTTTGACTTCCTCCGGAATTTGATCCCCATAGCCTTCCGCTGGAGTTCCCCTTCGAATGGAGTAAAGAAAGGTGAAGGCAGAATCAAAACCCACTCGCCGAACCAAATCCAATGTATCCTCAAAATCCTGGTCTGTTTCTCCCGGAAATCCCACAATAATATCTGTACTTACCGCAATACCCGGTACGGTCTCCTTGAGTTTTTCGATTCGCTCCAAATACTGTTTTCGCGTATACCCCCGGTTCATTCTTTTCAGAACCTCATCGCTTCCCGCCTGAACGGGTAAATGAATGTAGTTGGAAAGCTGGGGAAATTGGCCAAACGCCTGGATTAATTCCGGGCTGATGTCCTTTGGATGAGAAGTCATAAACCGAATTCGATCCAATCCCTGAATTGCCGCCAATTCCTGAATTAACCCCGGAAAGCTGGGCTGATAGGAATTGACGTTCTGCCCCAAGAGCATCACTTCCCGAACTCCATCCTTTACCAGAAATCTCACCTCCTGCAGGATGTCCCCTACTTTTCTGGAACGTTCTCTCCCACGGGTATACGGCACAATGCAATAGGTACAAAAATTGTTGCATCCAAACATGATATCCACCAAAGCCTTATGCGGATGCAACCGCTTGACAGGAAGACCTTCTACCATCTCTCCGGCCTCTTCCCAAACACAGATTTGTCTCCTGGTCTCTCTTTCAACCTCCCCTATGAGGTCCGGCAGTTGGTGCAGGTTGTGAGTCCCAAAAACAACATCCACCCAAGGATATTTTTTTTGGATTTCCTCCACAATGTGCTCCTGCTGCATCATGCAGCCTCCCACACATACTACCCGGCCGGCTTCTTCCGTTTTATATTTCTTCCATTGTCCCAAAGCTCCAAAAAAACTTTTATCTGCATTTTCCCGAACACTACATGTGTTGATGATTAAAACCCGGGCTTCTTCCGGAGAATCCACCTGCTGATACCCCCTTTGTTCTAACATCCCCGCCATGATTTCCGAGTCGTGTTCATTCATTTGACAGCCAAAGGTTTTGATAAAATAAGTGTTTTGAATATACATTTTGCTGCAATAATCTCCCTCTTGACTGTATTATTCGTGTTTTTTATCTCTTCTCATCAACGCATCTGCCGCTAGTTTGGCATCCAAGCCCTCATATACCACTTGGTAAATAACTTCGGTAATGGGCATTTCCACATCCAGGCTGCGTGATAATTGATAGGCCGCTTCTGTGGTGTACATTCCTTCCACCACCATCCCCACTTTTTCGATGGCCTGCCGGGGAGGGATTCCCTGCCCAATCATAATCCCGCAACGTCGGTTCCGGCTATGCATGCTGGTGCAGGTCACAATCAGATCCCCAATTCCGGCCAACCCCAAAAATGTTTCTTTGTCTGCACCCATCTTTTCTCCCAGGCGTGCAATCTCCGCTATCCCGCGAGTCATGAGGGCCGCCTTGGCGTTGTCTCCAAAACCCATTCCATCTGAAATCCCAGCGCCCAAAGCGATGATGTTTTTCAAAGCGCCCCCCAATTCCACACCCAGAATATCCCGATTGGTATATACTCGAAATCGATCTGTAATAAAAGTTTCCTGAACCGCCAGGGCGGCCTCTTCTTTTCTTCCGGCCACCGAAACAGTGGTGGGCAACTTTTGACCTACTTCCTCAGCGTGGCTAGGTCCGGACAAAGCGACATAGTCAAATTGAGGTGCAACTTCTTCCGCAATTTGTGACATCAGCTTCAAGGTTTTCTGTTCGATTCCCTTGGCCACATTCACCAAAATTTGATTTTTTAAACTAGGAAGAGCCTGGGTTAATGCAGACCGAAAATGTTGAGCCGGTGCAGCAAATATCACCAAATCCCGGTCTTCCAAAGTATCTGATAACTCCATTTCCATGTCAATACCTTGGCTTAAAACAATACCCGGCAAATACGCTTTGTTTTCCCGGTTCTCCTTCAGGTCAGCCAAATGGGCTTGATTCAAATCCCAAAGATTCACTTGATGCCCTTTATCTGCCAAGGTGATGGCCAGAGCGGTGCCCCAACTTCCAGCACCTACTACACCGATCTTTTTCATCTTATGCTCCCTTCCTTTTTAGATTCAATTTTGGTTCCTCCCTTTTCAAAAGCCGTTTAATATTGCCTCGATGCTTTACAATCAGCATAATACTAATCAGCAGCCCCCACATAAAAACCCATTCCGGAACTTGCTCATACGCGTCGCCGCCTACAAAGGGAATCAAGACGGGAAGGGTGACGGCGACCCCCAAAGATCCCACGGACACTCGTTTTGTAACCAACACCAGCATGACCATTACACCAAAACAAGCCAATGCCAAGTAGAAATGAACTCCCATCAGAACCCCAAAAGTAGTAGCCACTCCCTTTCCTCCTCGAAAGCCGAAGAATGCGGGCCAGTTATGCCCCAGCATAGCTCCCAATCCGGCGGCCATTCCTAAAAGTATGAAGGGCCAGGGCCATCCCGACACATCCGCAAAAACCATCCCCAAAAGAACCGCCGCGGTACCTTTGAGCACATCCACAATCAAGGTAGCAAGAGCTGCTTTTTTCCCCAGGACTCGAAGGGTGTTTGTGGTTCCTGCATTGCCGCTTCCTTCTCTACGAATGTCCATTCCTGCCATTTTTGCCAGAAGGATGGAGGGATTAACCGAACCCAAAAGATATCCCATTAACAGAGCCGGACCAACCATAATCCACATTTACCCTTCCTCCTTTTCCCCTTTTTCACGAAAGACGAATTTTACAGAGGTGCCCTGAAACCCAAAAGCATCCCTGATTTTATTTTCCAGATATCTGGAATATGAGAAATGCATAAGTTGCCTTTTGTTCACCTGAAAAGCGAAAAGAGGAGGCTTGACACTCACCTGTGTCACATAATAAATTTTTAATCTCTTTCCCTTGTCCGCCGGGGGTTGTTTCATCATCATGGCGTCTTGAATAAGGGCATTCAGAGAACCGGTGGAAATTCGCATGGCTCGGTTTTCCGATACGGTTTTTACGATTTCCATCACTTTTTGTACCCTTTGGTTTTCTTTGACGGAAATAAAAATAGAGGGAGCATAGGCCATAAAGGGCAGTTCTCGTCGAATGGTCTTTTCAAACTCTTTCATGGTATTGGTTTCTTTCTCTACCAAATCCCATTTGTTCACTACCACTACAATTCCTTTTCCCGCCTCGTGAGCCACTCCGGCAATTTTCTTATCTTGCTCCGTCACCCCATCCTGGGCATCCACCATTAACAGGCAAACATCACATCGCTCTATGGCCGCAATCGCACGTATTACCGAATACCGTTCGATATCCTCCTGCACCTTAGTTCTTCTTCGAATTCCAGCCGTATCTATAAGAATATAGGGTTCCTCATTCCAAAGAAAAGGAGTGTCGATGGAATCCCGGGTAGTCCCGGCAATGGGAGATACGATCACTCTGTTTTCTCCTAAAAGAGCATTAACCAAAGAAGACTTCCCTACATTAGGCTTTCCCACCACCGCTACTTGGGTAGCTTCTATCTCCTGTTTTTCCTCTTCTATGGGAAATTGTTCCACAATTAAATCCAGCAAATCCCCCAAATTTAACATGTTCACCGAGGAAATGGCGATGGGGTCTCCCAAACCCAGTTCATAAAATTCATAAAAATTCTCCGGTAGTTTTGCTTTGTCCACCTTATTCACAACCAGAATAACATTTTTCCCTCTCCGCATTAGTAAGTTTGCCACCTCGTGGTCTGCCGTAGTCAGTCCATCTTTTCCATCTACCATAAACAAGATGACATCCGCCATTTCCATGGCGATCTCCGCCTGCACACGCATTTGTGAGAAAATGACATCTTGGGTATTGGGATCAATGCCTCCCGTATCAATGAGGGCAAAATCTTTTCCCCGCCATTCTGCCTCCGCATAAATTCGATCCCGGGTTACCCCGGGTGTGTCTTCTACAATAGACAGTCTCTGTCCTACTACCTTATTAAAAAATGTGGACTTTCCCACATTAGGACGGCCTACTACCGCCACAATGGGTTTACTCATCAAATACTCCTCCCACAAACTCCTCCGCCACAAAGGGTTTTAAATCCTCTATTTTCTCTCCCACCCCAATGAATTTCACGGGAATATCCAGTTCATCTACGATGGTAAAAACGATACCGCCCTTTGCGGTACCATCCAGCTTTGTCAACACAATCCCTGACAAATCACAGACTTGAGAAAACTCCCGGGCCTGAGATACTGCATTTTTCCCCGTGGTAGCATCCAACACCAACAATGTCTCACGATGAGCTTCCGGGTACTCTCTGCCGATTACCTTGTTCATTTTTTCCAATTCTTGCATCAAATTTTTCTTGTTTTGCAATCTTCCGGCAGTATCGCAAATCAGCACGCTGGTTTCTCTTGCCTTTGCAGAGGAGATGGCATCAAAAATAACCGCCGAAGGATCCGCTCCTTCTTTATGCCGAATGGTTGCAATTCCATTTCGTTCTCCCCAAATTTGCAGCTGATCCGAAGCCGCTGCCCGAAAGGTATCTGCTGCCGCCAACAGGATACGGTCTCCTTGGCTTTTGAGATGATACGCCAATTTCCCAATGGTGGTGGTTTTACCCCCTCCATTAATGCCCACCATCAATACCACCAAAGGCCGATCTTTAACCAAAAGGGATCTTTCTTCCCGCTCTACGATTCCTGTCATAATTTCCTTCAAATGGTTCTTAATATTCTCCGGATTTACCAACACTTCTCGTTTAATCACCTCTCGAAGTTGCTGCATCATCTTCATGGTGGTGTCCATACCAATATCTGATGTAATGAGCACCTCTTCCAGTTCATCCATCATCAATTCATCCACCTTGCCCCGGGCCATGATGGTATCGGTTAATCTTTCACTCAGTTTTCCAAAAAAAGATTTTCTCTCATTTTCCATTAGTTTTCTCCCAAATCAAATTCGTCTCCCAGTTTCAAAGAAATCACCTTCGAAATGCCTTGTTCCGCCATGGTTACTCCGTACAAGGTGTCCGCATGCTCCATAGTGGCCTTTTGGTGGGTTACCAATGTAAATTGAATATCATCTTCAAAATGATGAAGAGTCTTAATGAATCGATTGATATTCGTTTCATCCAAAGCCGCCTCCACCTCATCCAAAATACAAAACGGGGTGGGTTTGGTTTTCAATACTGCAAACATAAGAGCAATAGCCGTCATGGTCTTTTCTCCGCCGGACAACAGGCTGATGTTACTCAACTTTTTGCCGGGAGGTTGTGCGATAATATCTATTTCTGATTCCAAGGGTTTTTCCGGATCTTCCAATACTAGCTGTGCACTGCCTCCCCCAAATAATTCTCGAAAAAAGTCTTCAAAATTACCAGCCACTTCATTAAAGCTCTCCTTGAATCTGGCTTTAATAATCTTGTCCGTATCCAGAATAATACGATTCAAGCTGTCGGTGGCTTTCATGATATCTTCCCGCTGTTCCGTGAGAAAATCATACCGTTCCTTTACTTCTTGGTATTCCGCAATCGCTCCCACATTAATTTCTCCCAATTCACGCATACGGTTTTTAATCTCTCTATTTTCTCGAAGGGAACTGCTCAACACAAAATCTTCTCTTTTCCATTCCAAAGCCTGGGCATAAGAAATTTCAAACTCTTCCCAAAGTTTTTCTTTGTATGTATCCACCAGAGTTTCATTTTTGCCTCGCTTGATTTCCATCTCCATTCTCTGAGTGGAGATTTCTTCCAAACGGGCATCCAAGGCTTCCTTCTCTTTTGAAACCCTGGTCAGCTTTTGAAACACCTCTCCCTTTTCCAGCCTGAGCTGTTTCAACTGTTCCTCCACCTGTGTTTTTTCTTTTTCCTTGTCTTTTAAAAGTTCTACATCGCTTCCCGTTCCTGTAAGAATTTTTTCCTTTTCCTGTTGGTATTGAAGCTTCAAATGCTCCTTCTTTTCTTTTTCTCTTGCGATTTCTTCTATTGACTTCTCAATCATGGATACAATGGCATCCACACCTTGTTTTTCACTTTCCCAGGAAGATGTGGTCATTCGACATCTGGTGATTTCCTCATTCAAACCCTCCAGTTGCTGTTTTTGATCCATTTGAAGGCTGATTAAGGCTTCCACCTCACGCTCCCACTCTTTGGCCCTTTGTCCTGCTTCTTCTGCCTCTTTTAAAAGTTGCTGCATCATCCGTTCCCCTTGGGCCGCTTCCTCTTCCAAAAGCTGTAACTCTTGCTGCCGTTGATCCTTTCGTTGATTCATCCCTGTCAAGTGCTCCGAAATTGAACGACAGGCGCCATTTTGGGTCAACAACTCCATTTCTTTGGCTCGAATTTCCACATCTTTTTCCGTTGTCATGGAAAGGACCTCTTCCAATTCCCGATGAAGATCGCTCAATTCTTTTTCCAGTCCCACCTTCTCATTTTCTCTTTGATCCAGCTGGTGACCTAGCTTTTCCACCTCCGCCTTTCTTTCCAAAAGATTGGCCGTGTTGTTGCGATGTCGGCCCCCGGTAATGGCGCCATTGGCATTAATGAACTCTCCCTCCAATGTGACATATCGAAATCCCTTTGTGTTTTTGGACAACACAATGGCATTTTCCATGGTATCAAAAATGACCACTTTTCCCAGTAGATATTCTTTGATTCGTTGATATGGAGCTTCACATGTCACCACCTCTGCAGCAAACCCTTGAAATCCCTTGGCCCCTTCCACCTGGCCATTTCTTTGCAGCGGTTCACTTCTTAAAGAGGTTACCGGAAGAAAAGTCAGCCGGCCACTACGACTTTCCTTCAATAAGGAAATGGCCTTTTCCGCATCCTTGTCTTCCTGGCAAATAATGTTTTGAATGTTTCCACCCAACGCCGTCTCTATCGCCACTTCAAACCCAGGAGGAACTTTTATCAATTCCGCCACCGTCCCGTGGAGACCTTTTAACCCGGATTTCATAATGTACTTTACCGCATGATTGTAGCCCTCGTAATTGGCTTCCATCTCTTCAATCGTGCGTTTTCTTGAAAGCAATTGACCCATTTCGATTTTAAGCTGCTCTAAGTCCCGAATCCTCTGCTGCTCCCGCTGTCCCAACTGGGCCTGTGCTTCTTTCCCGGTTTTCCATTGATTTTTCAAAGATTCGATTTCTTTTTCCAGCTCTTTTACCTGCAGTAAAATCTCCTCGCGAGACAGAAGAACTTCCTTGTTTTCCTCTTCCTCTCGGGTGCTTTCTGTCCATATTTTCTCCTTGCGCCGAACAAGATTTTCCTTCAGGTTTTCCACGCTTTGAGCTTCGGCACGTTTGTTGTTTTCTAGAGTCAGTAATGTAAAAACTTCACTTTTTTTCTCCTCGCTTAGGGCAACCGATTGTTGGTACTGCCTTTCAAGTTTCTCCAACGTTACCATTTTCCCCTGGAGCTCTTCTCTCAGCCCTTTAAGTTTCGTATCGGTTTCCCCCTTGATACGATACTGCCCTTGGGCATTTTCTTTCTCTCGGAAAAATCGCTCTTCCAACTCCATCAACTCTTTCTCCAACCGATGAATGTTGGTTTCTAAATTGATTCGTCTTTCTCCATAAATCTTTTCTGCATTCAACAATTGATTTAATTCATCAATCAGTATCAATTGTCTTTCGGAGGCCTCTTGTGTCTTTTTCTCCAACTCTTCGTTGCGAACCCTGGTCTCCTCCACCTGGCGATCCAACACTTCCTTCTCTTTCTTGATGGAATCCACTTCCTCCTTGGAATGCGCCAGCTCAGTTTCAAGGGCTTCGCTATTGGTTTGGATTCTTTCTAGATTTTTTAAGGTAATGTTAATTTCCAACTCTCGAAAACGTTCTCTCAATACCAGATATTCGGTGGCTTTTTCACTCTCTTCTTTTAAAGATCCAATTCTCCTCTCGATTTCCGATACGATATCATTAACCCGTTCCAACTGTTGGTTGGCAGAGGCTAATTTTCTTTCTGCCTCGGCTTTTTTGTTGCGATATGTAACAATCCCCGCAGCAGATTCGAAAATTTCTCTTCTGGACTCCGTTTTATTGCTGATAATATCGGAAATTTTGCCTTGGCGAATAATACTATACCCATCCACTCCCATACCAGTATCTACAATCAACTCTCGAATATCCCGGAGACGGCAGGGGTTATTATTAATGGCATATTCACTTTCCCCGGAGCGATACATCCTTCGAGTAATGGCCACTTCGGCATAGTCTATGGGTAGAATTTCCTCCGAGTTATCGATGACCAATGTCACCTCTGCCATTCCCCGGGATTTTCTGGAAGCCGTTCCGGCAAAAATCACTTCGTCCATCTTCCCGCCCCGAAGCATTTTGGGGCTTTGCTCTCCTAAAACCCAGCTGATGGCATCGCTAATGTTGCTTTTTCCAGAACCATTGGGTCCTACAATACAGGTAATCCCTTCGTTTAACTCCAAGGTAACCGGCTCCGCGAATGATTTGAATCCCTGCATCTCGATTCGTTTAAAATACAATGTTGTCTCTCCTTTCCAGCGCCTCTTTGGCGGCATTTTGCTCCGCCTCTTTTTTGCTGGTTCCTTTGCCACTGCCGATAACCAAATCCCTTAAGTACAAATCCACATAAAAGGTTTTTGCATGATCCGGCCCCTCTTCTTTTACAACTCGATACTGAAAATCTCGCTCCCCTTCCGCCTGAAGAGTTTCTTGTAGTAAGGTTTTGTAATCACTAACGAACCCCTGGCTCAGAGTTTCCTCCATCACCTTTCCAAAGATATTGCCGATGAATTTCTGCGCTTCAGAATATCCGCCATCTAAAGCCACCGCACCGATGACTGCCTCCATGGTATCCGCCAGAATGGAATCCTTATCTCTTCCTCCGGTTCGGTTTTCGCCCGGACCTAACAACAGATATTCTCCAAGCCCCAGGGTTCTGGCCAGGTTGGCCAAGGAGGTTTCCCGCACCAATCGAGCCCTGATTTTAGTCAATTGGCCTTCCTCCACATGGGGTAACTGCAAATACAGCTGTTGACTGATTGCTGCATCCAGAATAGCGTCTCCTAAAAATTCCAGTCTTTCATTGTCCTTTTTCACTCGCTCTTCGGAATTCTTGACATAGGAGCTGTGGGTTAGTGCCTGAATCAACAGGTTTCGATCACTAAAATGGTACCCCAGGGTATTCTCTACATTAGTCAGCAATATTCATCTCCTTCAAGTTTTCAATAGCGGACTCAATCAAGCCCACTACATTTTCTTCCATAAATGGCACGGCTTTGATGATGGAATTCTTAACTGCTTTTCCATTGGAAGAACCATGCATCTTGATTACCGGGCCTCGGATTCCCAAAAGCGGGGCACCACCATACTCGGAATAATCAAATTCTTCCTTTAATTCCATCAGCTTTCCTTTTAGTAAAAGGGCTCCCATTTTCGCTACCACATCCGAAGTAAACTTTTTTTTCACGGTGGACAAAATATTCAAGGCCAAACCCTCCGTCAACTTTAATATCACATTCCCTACAAACCCATCCGCGACAATGACATCGCAAACGCCTGCCGGAATCTCCCGGGCTTCAACGTTTCCAATAAAATTCAGTTTGCTGGAGGTTAAAAGCCCATGTGTCTCCTTGATGGTGGCCGTTCCTTTTTGCGCTTCCGCCCCGATGTTGACTAGTCCAATGGAAGGGTCCATTACACCCATCACTCTTTCCATATAAATGCTTCCCATGCAGGCAAATTCCAACAGGTTGGAGGCGCGACATTCCGCGTTGGCTCCTGCATCCACCAACAGGGAGAACCCTCCTCCCAGGATAGGATAGATGGAAGCAATGGCCGGTCGATCAATACCGGTAATTCGATGTAAAATAAAGAGCCCCGCGGCCATAAGGGCCCCGGTAGACCCGGCTGAAATGAAAAGATCTCCCTCTCCGGCTTTCACCATGTTCATCCCTCGCACAATAGAGGAATCTGTTTTCGTCCTTACTGCTTTTACAGGAGGCTCGTCGTTGGTAATGGTTTCCGTAGTATGCACTATGGAAATTCTTTGAAGGTCCCCTTTATATTTCTCCAACTCCCTTTGAATTTGTTCTTGATCTCCTAAAATAACGATTTCGTGGGGAACAATTGGAAGGGCTTCCACTGCACCTTCCACTACCACGGCCGGCGCATAATCGCCTCCCATTCCATCCAAGAGTATCCTCATGGGTTACACCTCCCATTTCATGATTTCGGGAAAACAGCCAACTTGGTACTGGGGACACGTAAGGCACTCAAAAAAGTGGGGAGCCTCCTCTTTGGGTGTAACATCAAAACCCATTTTCCGAAAAAATCCCGGCGCTCTGGCCACCAAATAAATCCGTGTTCCTCCCCGTTCTTTTACTTCTTTCATCACCTGGTTTAGTAGCAGTTTGCCTGCTTTCAAGTGTCGAAAATTTGGATCTACCGCAATCCCATCCACGATATACTCTCCCTGACGTTTCGCCAAAACTGTGGCTCCTATCAAAAAATCATCGGAGCGGCGAATCAATTCCCATCCTTTGATGATGTCTGTACTAACAGGCTCTTCTTCAGAAAACTCCAATTCGTTTTCGACAAAAAACGGAACCAATCTTTCAAAATCCTCCGTGATTCTGAGCTGGTATTCCGGGGGGAGCTGAAAGGTGTCAAAATGCTTGTCCTGTTCCATGGTTTCTCCTTTGTTCGTTTCCTCTACCATACCGGGCCTCGCATATTATCCATATAGGTGTAAATTCGAAACCGTTTCTTCAAGATTGTAAAATGTAGCGGCAATTTTTCTCCCGGTTCTCCGTCCACATCCGTTCCGAAGTTCACCGGGGAGTCTACCCGGACTTCTTCTGTTTTGAAATGAATCACATTGCGGTTGCTTTGATGATTCCCCTGAATGTAACTGAGAAGCAAAGAAGCAAAATCCGTAATGGGCATCTTTTTGAAAATCGTGACTGCTAATTTTCCATCATTAATAGCAGAATCCGGAGAAAGTTTTCGAAACCCTCCAGCCGAAGTGCCATTCATAACCAGCATAAAATACATATCTCCCTGGTAATTGACTTCCGCACTTTCTACCCGGACCGGCAAAGGACTTAGGTTGGGAAATTCGGTTAACCCCTTTAAGTAATAGGCTAGAGCTCCCAAGGTATTCTTCAATACCGGGTCCGTTCGTTGGCTAACATCCACCATCATTCCCATGGCAGAAACATTGATGAAAGCCCTCCCGTTTACTACGCCCACATCCGATTCCGTCATCCGATGCCCCAGCGCTATGTCCGTCATTTCCTTTATATCCGTTGGCAATTCCAAATAATGAGCAAAGTCATTGGCCGTTCCCGAAGGAAAAATGGCCAGGGGCAAATGAATCTGATTTCGAATCATGGCATTAACACAAATGTTCAATGTACCATCCCCGCCGGCCGCTACGACTTGCCGGTATTCCTCTGGATTGATTTTCGAAAAAACTCCATCAAGCAACCCATTCTGTCCGGCTCTCACCGGAACCAGGCGAAGACCCTTCAATTGGAATCGCTCGATGATGTAGTCCAAATTGTTCTTGAACAACCCATTTCCCGCATGGGGATTGTAATAAAAGAGAACTTTCTCCTTCACCATTCTATCTCCCATTTCCCATCATCTCCCTGACTTTTCCTACCAGATATAACGAACCGCCAAACACCAGAACATCCCAATTTTCTTCTTCCAGACGTTGCATTCCTCGTCGGGTTGCTTCCTTCATATCGGTGTAAACCTCAACGGGTTTTCCCTTCTTTTTCAGCTTTTCTCCCAACTCCTCCGCCGGCAACGCCCTGGGGCTGATTGGCTCCGTCACGATGAATTCACAACCCACTTCGCAAAAGGGGCCAATCATGGCATCCACTTCTTTGTCGGCTAATATTCCTACCACCATCAGCACCGAAGCTCCTTGAAAAAATTCCCCCATGGTTTCCGCCAACGATTCTGCCCCTGCCTGGTTGTGGGCCCCGTCTAAAATCACATAAGGTTCTCTCTTCATGATTTCAAAGCGCCCAGGTTGGCTGGCCCGTTCCATCCCCTGATAAAGAAGGTCCTTTGTCACTTGTATTTTCTTGCTCTGGCGAAGAACCTCCAAGGCCGTAAGGGCGGTGATGGCATTATGAACTTGATGCATCCCCAGCATTCGTATGCGAACATTCGAGTAATAGGTACCATGGATCTTGGTGTCAAAAACTTGCCCCTCCAATGTGGGGACCCAGTGATGGTGCTCCAAACCAGTGGCATCATACAATGGTGCATTTTTTTCATAAGCCCTTTTGGCAATAACTCGAGCTGCCGCCAGGTCTTCTACATAAATAACGCAAGGCACTCTTTCTTTTATAATTCCTGCTTTTTCCCCTGCGATTTCTTCCAAGGTGCCACCCAAACGATCCATATGGTCATAAGAAATTGAAGTGATGATGGTAAGCAAGGGGTTTTTTATCACATTTGTGGAATCTCCGGAACCTCCCAGTCCCACTTCCAACACCACAAAATCGCATTTTTGTTCTTGAAAAAAAGAAAAAGCGATGGCAGTGACAATTTCAAATTCCGTAGGGGATTCCTCGCCCTGCGCTTGCAAACTTTCTGCAGCCCTAAGAACGCGACTGGTGTGTTTTTCCAATTGCAAATCTGTAATTCTTTCCCCGTCCACTTCCATACGTTCATTAAAAACCTCAAGAAAAGGGGAAATATACAATCCAACACCATATCCATTTGCCAAAAGAACTTCATAAATGTATCGGCAAACAGATCCTTTTCCATTGGTTCCCGCTACATGAATAACACAGAGGTCTCTTTCCGGATGATCCAATAGTTCCAGTAGCTTTTCCATCCGCTCCAACCCCAACTTGCTTCCAAAACGGTTGTATTCATTAATTCGTTGTATGCTAGGGCTTGTCATGATCTTTTCTTTTCCACCAAAGCCAGGTTGGTTTTCACTTTTTGCAGCATATCTTCATACTTTTCTTGCTTTTCTTTTTCTTCCCGGACAACTTCTTCCGGTGCTTTGGCCAAGAACCCCTGGTTTTTTAATTTTCCTTCCAGGCGGCTTACTTCCTGCTCCAGGCGGGCTCTTTCTTTGGTCAAACGTTGGTATTCTGCTTCATAATCCAAAAGGTCATCCCGGGAAATATAAATGGACGCCCCTTCAATAACTCCACTCATGGCGTCTTCCGGAATGTCTTCCTTTCGACTGGTGACCCTGATTTCTGACATATTTCCAAGGTTTTTCACATAACCCAATCCCCGTTCCAATAATTCCAAGGTGTTTTCTTCAGCATATAGCACCCCCTTCAGTTTTTTACTCATGGGCGCATCCGCCTCTGCACGTACATTCCGGATGGCACGAATAAGTTCCATGGCTTTTTCTATTTGGAGTGCCGAATTCTCATATTTTCTTTCTTCTGTAAAGCGGGGCCACTGATCACAGATTAAGAAACCTTCCGGGTTTTCTTCCTTCTCTACCGCGGGAAGATGGCTCCATATTTCCTCTGTAATAAATGGCATGAAGGGGTGAAGCAACCGCAATTGCTCCCGTAATACCTCCACCAACACCCACCGAACCACCATTTTGTCTTGTTCGTCGGACCCATAAAGTCTCTCTTTCACTAATTCGATATACCAGTCACAAAATTCATTCCAAATCAATTCATAGACCCGTTGTCCCGCCAAGGCCAAATCGAATTTTTCCATCATTCGGGTGGTATACAACACCGCCTCGTTGACCCGATGCAGCATCCATTTGTCTTCTTCCCTCAAAGCCTGACCAGACATTTTATAAAAATTTCCGCCTTCATCTTTCAAGTTCATGATAACAAATCGAGAGGCATTCCACAGTTTGTTGGCAAAATTTCGGGAGGATTCCAACCGATCTGATTTAAACCGCATGTCGTTACCCGGCGTAACGCCTGTTGTCAAAGTAAACCGGAGAGCATCCGCCCCATACTGGTCGATGATTTCCAAAGGATCGATACCATTCCCCAAGGATTTGCTCATCTTTCTTCCTTCTCCGTCACGCACCAATCCGTGCACAAACACAGAATGAAAAGGACATTCTCCCGTAGCCTCCAGAGCAGAAAAAACCATTCGAACTACCCAGAAAAAGATAATATCATATCCGGTCACCAACACATCCGTGGGATAAAAATATTTATAATCCGGAGTTTCTTGGGGCCATCCCAATGTAGAAAAAGGCCATAAAGCGGAAGAAAACCAGGTGTCCAATACATCTTCGTCTTGATGCAGGTTGCCTCCGCATTTTTCACAAGAAGAAGGTGCTTTTTGAGATACCATCATATGCCCGCAATCTTCACAATAATATGCCGGAATCCGGTGTCCCCACCAAAGCTGCCTGGAAATACACCAGTCTCGAATGTTTTCCAACCAATGCAGATAGGTTTTCTCAAACCGATCCGGCACATGCTTAAGCTCGCCTTTCTTTGTCACTTCAATAGCCGGTTTGGCCAACTCTTCCATGGCTACAAACCATTGGTCTGAAAGCATAGGCTCCACCACCGTGTTGCAGCGATAACATCCACCGGTGGGAATCACCTTTTCTTCAGTTTTCACCAAATACCCTTCTTGTTCCAATTCCTTGATCCAAGCTTTACGACATTCAAAGCGATCCATCCCCTCATACTTTCCGGAAGAAGCCGTCATCTTGGCATTCATGTCAATGCAAACCGGACTATCCAATCCATGTCGTTGGCCCACTTCAAAGTCATTGGGGTCGTGTGCCGGTGTGATTTTCACTGCCCCAGTCCCTTTCTCCGGATCAGGATAAGTATCGGCAATAACCGGAATCTCTTTGCCCACCAACGGTAAAATAACCTTTTTCCCTATCAAATGAACATATCTGGAATCTTCCGGATGCACCGCTACCGCTACATCGGCAAACATGGTTTCCGGCCTGGATGTAGCCACTACGACACCTTCTCCTCCGTCTGCTGCGGGGTATTTGAAATACCAATACAATCCATTCTTGTCTTCATGCTCCACCTCTGCGTCGGACAACGCAGAACCGCATTCAGGGCACCAGTTGATGAGGCGGTTTCCTCGATAAATCAAGCCTTTTTCGTAGAGACGAACAAAGAATTCCGTTACTGCCCGGTTGCAGCCTTCGTCCATGGTAAATCTCTCTCTTTCCCAATCACAGGAATCCCCTAACTTACGACACTGCTGCGTAATTTTTCCTCCATACAACTCTTTCCACTGCCACGCTCTTTTCAGAAACTCGTCTCTTCCAATGTCCTCTTTTTCCAACCCCTCATCATTCCGAAGTTTTTCCACCACCTTCACTTCTGTGGCAATGCTGGCATGGTCCGACCCCGGCACCCAAAGGCTACTGAATCCCTGCAGCCGCTTAAATCGAATCAGCACATCCTGCAATGTCTGGTCCAACGCATGTCCCATATGCAATTGCCCCGTAATATTAGGTGGCGGCATAACGATTGTAAAAGGCTTTTTCTTTGGATCTCTTTTTGCAGAAAAAGTGCCATGGCTCTCCCAGGCTTGATAAATTCTTTCTTCAAATTCTTTTGGATTATAAGTTTTTGCCAGGTTTTTTTGCATGATTCCTCTCCTTTTGCTGTATCTCTACCTTTTCCCTTTTGAAAAGTGATTCAGTAATTTCCTCTTCCTCCACCAGTAAAATCTTAAGAGCTCCCAATCCGGTTTCTTTGGTTCCCAGCCCGGAACCTTGCCCCAAAATTTTTCCTTCATGGTAACTTCCGGGCTGAGCCTCCAGACCTACCAATATGGCCAATCCACTAGGCGTCACCAGTTCTTGAGCAACGGAACCTGTGCGAAACAATAGTTTGCTTTCCTCCATCAACGCCCGTACTGCCGGTACCGGAACCTCCATCTCCCCATGGCTGCAGTTCACTTTTCCCCAACCAACGGTAAGGGGGGAACAACGGACCTTTCCCACAGCGAGGCCATGATAAAAAAGGGCAATCCCCAAAATATTATGGATTGCTTGGCGGCGTCCCAGTTCATGAAGATGCAAATCGTCCAGTGTACATCTGTGAATCCGGGCTTCTACCCGGCCAATGGCCCGATAAATTCTTTTGGCATACTCCTTGGCCTCCAAAGGAATGGGGGCCTTCTGAATGGCTTTTTCAATCCTTCGATACGAACGGTGATGGTGCCTCTCATCATGAGGAATAGAGTGAACAAGAAAGTCCAGATTCTTCCATCCGTCCGCTTTCTGTGTGCCATTTAAATCTTGCAATGCAGCCAGCATCATGTCACTGGAAATGCCGGCTTTTCCGTCGATATACAATGTCCGCATCTTTTACCTCTTGGCTGCTTTCATTGTATGCTCCAGAAGAAGGGCCGTGGTAACAACCCCCACTCCGCCGGGAACCGGCGTAATGGCGGCAACTACTTTGTCCGCTTCCTCAAAGTCTACATCCCCGCAAAGCTTCCCGTTCTCGTCAAAATTTATTCCCACATCAATCACTACCTGCCCGGCTCGAAAAAATTGACCGGTTACTGCCCGTGGTTTTCCTATAGCCGTAACCACGATGTCTGCCTCTCTCACAGTTTCCATCAAGTTTTGCGTTCGGCTATGACATAAAGTAACGGTGGCATTTTCTTTTAAAAGCATCATAGCCACCGGTTTTCCAATTACTTGACTGCGACCCAACACCACCGCTTTTTTGCCTGAGAGCGTTACAAGATAGTGAGACAATATTCTCATGCAAGCTTCCGCGGTACAGGGCGGAAACAGCCCCTCCTCATCACTATAAACTCCTGCCATGGACAAGGGCGTAATGCCGTCCACATCTTTGTGGGGGGCAAGGGTGTTGACGATTTGCTTTTCCACAAGGGGATTTCCAAGAGGCCGAAAAACCAAAACACCATGGATTTGGGGATCTGCATTCAATCCTTCTATAAGTCGGCTTGCGTCCTTTGGAGTAATCTCCTCCGGCAACACATGAACTTGAATTATAATGCCGGCTTCTTTCGCTTTTTTTACGATGGATTTTTCGTAAGAAAGATCTTCCTCCTTTTCCCCCATCCTTACTACTGCCAGTCGAACTTGACCCGGATATTTGCTCTGCTCTCGTCTTATATTTTCAATGATTTCAGCACTTACAGAAGCGCCTTTCAAGTGTTGTGCCATACTGGGATACCTCCGTATGCTATTCTACCAAAAAAGCAGCGCCAATACAATTATATTGCCGCTGTTTTTGTTGTTTTCTACCTCTTTATATGTGGTTTTTCAAAAAAAATCATGACTTAGAACAAACCCTTAATCTGTCCCGTCTCCTCCACATCAATCTCCTGGGCCGCAGGAGCCTTGGGTAATCCCGGCATGGTCATAATGTCCCCTGTTAATGCCACCAAAAACCCTGCACCGGATGACACCTTAATATTCCGTATGGTTACCACAAAATCCTTGGGTGCCCCCCGCAAGGAAGGATCATCGGAAAAGCTGTATTGGGTTTTGGCCATACAAATTGGCAGCTCTCCAAAGCCAAGTTCTGTCAGCTGCTCCATTTGTTTTCGAGCCGGAGGAAGAATGTTGATATCCGACGCCCGATAAATTTTTGTAGCAATGATTCGAATTTTTTCTTCGATGGGTTTTTCAAGGGGATAGCTGTAAGTCAGTTGGCTTTCCTGGTCACAAAGGCGAACTACTTCTCCCGCCAGTGCCTCTCCTCCTTTCCCTCCTTTGGCCCAAACCTCGGAAAGGGCCACATTCACTCCCAACGCTCTGCACTTTTCCTCCACCAATTTCAGTTCGCTTTCCGTATCTGTTGGAAATCGATTGATGGCCACCACAGCCGGAAGGCCATATATTTTCGTGATATTTTCTACATGCTGCAACAAGTTGGGGATGCCCATTCCCAGGGCTTTTAGGTTCTCTGTCCCCAAATCGGTTTTCCCAACACCTCCATGATGTTTAAGCGCCCGCACGGTGGCCACAATCACCACCGCCTTGGGCTGTAATCCGGCCATACGACATTTAATATCCAAAAATTTTTCCGCCCCAAGATCGGCTCCGAATCCCGCCTCGGTTACCACATAGTCAGCCAACTTCAACGCCATTCGCGTGGCCATGATGGAATTGCATCCATGGGCGATGTTGGCAAAAGGGCCCCCGTGTACAAAAGCCGGCGTATGCTCCAGCGTTTGAACCAAATTGGGTTTTAAGGCTTCTTTCAACAGGGCAGCCATCGCTCCGTGCGCTTTCAGCTGGGCAGCGGTTACCGGTTGGTCCTGATAATCATAGGCCACAATTATTCGACCCAACCGTTCCTTTAAATCTTTCATATCCTTGGATAAGCACAAAACCGCCATCACTTCCGAAGCCACCGTTATATCGAAGTGATCTTCCCTTGGAACACCATTGGCTTTTCCCCCAAGCCCGTTGGTAATGTTTCTCAATTGCCGATCGTTCATATCCACACAACGGTTCCAGGTGATTTTTCGAACATCGATTCCAAGTGAATTTCCTTGGTAAATATGATTGTCCATCATAGCCGCTAACAGATTGTTGGCCGCACCCACCGCATGCAAGTCCCCGGTAAAGTGAAGATTGATTTCTTCCATAGGAACCACTTGAGCATAACCGCCGCCTGCGGCCCCTCCTTTGACTCCAAATACCGGGCCCAAAGAAGGCTCCCTTAAAGCCACAAAGGATTTCTTTCCAATTTTTCGAAGGCCATCTGCCAATCCTACTGTGGTGGTGGTTTTTCCTTCACCCGCGGGAGTGGGAGTAATGGCGGTAACTAAAATTAAGTTGCCATCCTTCTGTTCCTTCTTTTCTGTTAAAAGACCATAGTCGATTTTTGCTTTGTGGTTTCCATACAACTCCACATACTCCTTTTGAATCCCCGCTTCTTCCGCCACATCATGGATGTGTTGCATGGAAGAAGACTGGGCAATTTCGATATCACTTTTAAAGCTCATATAATGGTCTCCTTTTTTGTATTTTTCATTCATTATATACCCCTCATCTCACAAGGAGCAACTACTATCTCTTCTATTTGCAAGGAAAAGAGCGGTTTTTTAGAAAGCTCCTTCGGTGAATGGGACAGGGACCCTGCCTCCTCAAACCCTCGTAATGTTTTTCCGTACCATACCCTTTATTTTGGTCAAAACCGTACCCCGGATATTCTGAGTGATACGCCTCCATTATTGCATCCCGGGTTACCTTGGCTACGATGGATGCTGCCGCTATGCTAAGGCAAGTAGCATCTCCTTTGACAATGGCGGTTTGGGGGATTAACACTTCCTCCACCTCCATACCATCTATTAAAAGATAGTCGATTTGAATTCCCCTTTCCGATAACATTCCATCGCACTGCAAGATGGCCTGAGCCATCGCTTTCTTTGCCGCCCTTAAAATATTAATGTCATCAATGATGCGGGGCTCCACCTTGCCGATGCCATAAGCCAGCGCCTCTTGGCAAATTACTTCACACAACTCTGTGCGACGCTTCTGGGATACTTTTTTTGAATCATCAATTCCCAAGGCATAAAAATCCCTGGGCAATACCACACAAGCCGCCACCACCGGCCCGGCCAAAGGACCTCTTCCCACTTCATCTACGCCACCAATATAGAAAACCCCTTGTTGGTGCATTTCCTCTTCCATGGTTTTCAGTTGCTGAAAGCGAAGGAGCCACCTTTCTTCAAGTTTCATTACCCCTGATTCTCCTCCCACTCCAATGTGATGGACCCGATTTGTCCGGACCGGAATTCATCCAACACGGTCCGGGCGGTTCTTTGGTAATCAAATCGTTTGCCCGCTCGTATATAACCTCTTTTCAGAGCGATGTCTTCCATGGTATCCAGGGATGTGTCTGAAATGGAATCAATGCCATACCGATCCATTAAAAGTTGAGGATAATGTTGAGAAAGAAATTCGATTAATTCCAGGGCCAAAGTCTCCAAGTCCATAATCTCATCTTTAATTGAGCCACAAAAAGCTAGATTTTTCCCTGCTTGTGGATCCTCGAACTTTGGCCAGAGAATGCCGGGGGTGTCCAGTAATTGCATTCCATTTTCCATGGTAAGCCACTGTTTTCCTTTGGTGACTCCCGGACGATCTCCTGTTTGTGTGCTTTTTCGCCCCGTCAAACGGTTGATTAGAGAAGACTTGCCCACATTTGGAACCCCTACTATCATCACACGAAAGGGCCTTTTCACCTCCCGATCTCGATTTTTCTCCTCACGGTAAAAATCCATCTTTCCATAAAGCTCTTTGATTCCTCTTCCGCTCATGGCATTCATTCGAACACCTTCTGTTCCGTTCTTTTTTAAAGCTCGAAGCCAATGGTCCGTTGCCTTCTCGTCTGCCAAATCGCTTTTATTGAACACAAGAATTTTTTGCTTGTTTTTCGTCAACTCCCCCAAAATGGGGTTTCGGGAAGAGCGGGGAATTCGAGCATCCACCACTTCTAGAATCAGATCAACAGCTTTTAAGTTTTCCTGGATTAACTCCCTGGTTTTTTTCATATGGCCGGGATACCAATTGATGCTGCTCATCAAACCTTCCTTTCCTATCTTCACCATTTGTGCCGATGAAAAAGGACCCATAGGGTCCTTTTAGAAGTTTTTTTGTTACTTGGATTTAATCTTAGCTGCTTTTCCGGTTCGTTGTCTCATGTAGTTTAGTTTTGCTCTTCTAACATCGCCCTTACGCACTACTTCGATTTTTTCGATTTTCGGCGAATGCAGGGGGAATGTCTTTTCTACCCCAACTCCGGAAGCGATTCTTCGGACTGTAAAAGTCTCGCTGACACCGCCATTTTGCCTCTTAAGAACAAATCCCTCAAATATCTGAATTCTTTCCCTGGTTCCTTCTTTGATTTTGATGTATACCTTTACCGTATCACCCACACCAAACTCCGGAATGTCTTTCTTCAGGTACTCTTGTCCCACTGCTTGCATAATATCCATATGTTATTTCCTCCTCTCTCCCAAGACGTTCTTGAAGTCATTTCTCTCCAGAGGACCGCCCGTAATAACTCTAATATCATAGCATGGACCACTTATGATTGCAAACTTTTTTTCTTCTTTTTTTCAGGCTCGGGGATGGGCATTGTCGTAGACATCTTTGATCCGGCTCTTGGTCACCGACAGAAAAACCTGTGTGGCCGAAGGGTCTTCATGACCCAACAGTTCCTGAAGAGATTTGATGTCCGCCCCGTTTTGTATCATATGTACTGCAAAAGAATTCCGCAAGGTCTGCGGGGTGATATTGCTTTCAATTCCAGCTCTTTTGGCATATTCTTTGATAATCTTCCACAAACCTTGCCTTGTAATCCGCTTCCCTGCATAATTGACAAAAAGAGATCTTTCTTCATTTCCCTTTTCCGAATCCTTCCGTAAAAGCTGAGGCCTTGCATCGTACACATACTCTTCCAATGCGGCTTTGGCCGGTCGACCCATGGGGACAATGCGAGCCTTCCCATGATCCCCTCTGCAAGTAACAAATCCCATCCTCAGATTAATGTCTTCCAAGTTGGCTTCCGTTATTTCACTAACTCGAATCCCGGTAGCATATAGCACCTCAAGAATCGCACGATCCCGAATGCCTCGCAAGGATCCATCCGGCAAAGACAGTAGCTTGTCTATCTCTTCCACCGTTAAATATTCCAACTCTTTTCGCTCGATTTTCGGAGATTTGATTTGAAGCGTGGGATTTTCATTTACATGTCCTTTCTCCATCATAAAGCGATAGAATGCACGGAGAGACGCCACTTTCCGATTCACGGTAGCTGCAGATTTTCCTTGATTTTTCAACTCCAATAAATATCCCACCACCTCGGTGTTGGTGGCTTTTTGAAGATTTGCGATTCCTTTCTCAGAAAGACGGCGCTCAAATTCCAACAAATCTCTCCGATAGGCCTCTCTTGTGTTCCTGGCTTTCCCCTGTTCCTCTACTAAAAACCCCATGAACTCTTTTAGATAGGCTTCCATTCCGTGATAAACCTCCAAATTTATTGCTCCTATTAACTAGGGAGTGCCCCCATTATATCTCACCTTATTTCGGTTTACAATAACGATTATGGAATATTCATTATTTCGAAATCCTTATCTTGTTTTTTCATAAGCCAACAAAATAATTAACGCCGTTTTCGCGTCCACAATCTCTCCCTTCACTACCATTTCTCTCAGTTGTTCCAAGGGCCACTTTTCCACTTCAATGGCCTCGTTGTCATCAAAAGAAGTTTCTCCAGGGGTCAGGTCCCTGAGCAAAAATAAATGAAGCTTTTCCGTGGTGTAGCCACAACTACTGAAATAGGTGCCCATGGATTCAATGGATTTTGCATGATACCCCGTTTCTTCTTTCAACTCCCGAAAAGCCGCTTCGAAAAGCCCCTCTTTCTCTTCCAGCTTTCCGGCCGGTGCTTCGAACACCACTTGCTCCACCGCTTTTCGAAACTGCCGAATCATAATCATCTGCCCCTCAGGTAAAACGGCAGCCATCACCACTCCTCCGGTATGCTCCACAATCTCCCGTTCTGAAATGCCGCCATGAACGGCCAAAACCTGGTCTTTTCGAAGATTTAATATTTTGCCCTGATAAATCATTTCTGATTGAATGGTTTTTTCCTCAAATGTCATTTCCAGCCTCTTTTTCTTTCCATAAATTATGTGCGATTCATAATTTTTGATTTTTCCACCGCCGCCTGGAACGCTTCCTTCACATTCTCTTTGAACCCATTTTCGAAAATAGTATTCACCGCCTCAATGGTCGTTCCTCCCGGGGAACAAACATTCAAACATAGCTGTTTGGGTGAAAGCCCCGTTTCCAATACCATCTTTGCCGCTCCCAACACCGATTGGGCAGCAAATCGAGTGGCCAATTCCTTTTCCATGCCATTGTTCACCGCGCCTTCAATCAAAGATTCAATATAAAGATATGTATACGCCGGAGAACTGCCACTAACTCCGATGACACAATCCATCAAATCTTCCGAAACCACTTCCGCTTGCCCCACGCTTCGAAAAATCTCCATCGCTTCTTCCAGATCCTGGGTAGATACATTGCGATTGGGACTGACCGCCATCATTCCCTCTCCCACCATAGCCGGCGTATTGGGCATGATTCGAATTATTTTTGCCGAAAGCGGAAGAATTCTTTCCATATATTCCAAAGAAATTCCTGCAGCCATTGAAACCAACACTTTTCTTGCCGACCAATTTGCTTTCATTACGGGCAACACTTCTTCATAGCCATCCGGTTTAATCGCCAAAAGAATCAGGTCGTTTTGCGCCACCAAGTCCTCCACATTCTCCGTGGTTTTTACCAAGAGCAAATCTTCCCAATTCCTTCGCCGTTCCGGATCTTTATCACAGACCATGATATCCCGGCTTTCATATTTTCCAGACTCTACGCAGCCCTTTAACAAGGCGCCTCCCATATTTCCGGCTCCAATGAATCCCAACTTCATAGTGCGCCACCTCCTATTTCCCCAAAAAAACCGTTCCGACCTCCAGACCTTCCCATGCACGCCGAATCACATTGTTTTTCCTACCATTCAACAAAATCATAGGAATCCCATATTCATTCACACGACGAGCCGCTTGAATTTTGGTTAAAATTCCCCCTGTACCAAAATCACTCTTCCCCAACACTTCGATTTCCTGCAAAAGACCATCAATATCCCACACTTCTTCGATTAAAGCAGCATCTTCGTACCGCTTGGGATCCTTATCATAAACCCCATCTATATCGGATAGCATAATAAGACAATCGGCATTCCACAAATTTGCAGCCGATGCGCTTAAGGTATCATTATCCCCAATCTTGATTTCATCTACCGACACGCTATCATTCTCATTGATGATGGGAACCACACCTTCGTCCACCAAAGTAAAAAGAGCGTTACGAATATTCAGTGTCCTGTGTTGGTCTGAAAAATCTTCTCGGGTTAATAGAATCTGGGCTACATGAATTCCATAATCCCAAAAAAATTCTTTATAGGCCATCATCAATTCTACCTGTCCGATGGCACACAAAGCTTGTTTGTAGTTAATATCCCCCCGGCGGTTCCACTTGTTTATGGCCCCAACACCACAAATTCCGGCACCTGAAGACACAATAACCACTTGTTTCCCCATTCGAATCAACTCCGCCGCTTGTTCTACAATTTCATGGAGAACGGCCTTATCCACCATTCCCTTCTCATTGGAAAGCACATTGCTTCCAATTTTCAAGACGATTTTTTTACTTCCCTTAATTAAGTCTCCCATTGATTCCATCGTTGTTGCATCCCTTTCTTATCAATCCCCAAAAAAGCCCTGTTGCAAGGGCTTTCGGCTGCGATTATAGTACCACATTCAGAAAGGTTGCACAAGCGGGTCCCCACCATAATAGGGAGGCCCCTCCGCCTAATACCATTTTGCGGTTCTTCCGCTACTAGGTTGTGGCCTTGCCTCCACCAAATTCAACTTTCCCCAGGCCTTCATGAAAATATTCCAATAATTTTGCTCAGGTTGTTGCATTTTTACGAACATTCAACTATAATTCAATTGTGGTTATCCCCCTGATAACCTCATTAATCTCTAATCCCAATACCCCTTTTGAACAAAATAGGCCACAGCAGTGGTCTATTTTGTTTTTTGAAATCCCGTGATATAATGCAACCATGGAAAAAATCATTCAACCGTTCCAGGAATCATTACCAATGGAAGAAACCCTTTCCACCTATTGGAAAGGCTTGAAAATCGGTATTCTCGATATTGAGACCACCGGCTTGAGTCCTGTGCGGAACAAAATTATGTTGGGCGGGTTGGTTTTATACGAAACCCCGGAACGGGGTACGATTCATCAGTACTTCGCAGAAGAATTAGCCGAAGAACCCCTCTTGCTGGAAACCTACTTGGAAGTTATAAAAAATGTTGATGTATTAATCAGTTACAATGGCCGGAGTTTTGATTTGCCTTTTGTAGAGTCCAGAGCCAAAAAACTTGGAATCCCTTTTGTTGGATGGCCTTACCATTTGGATTTGTACCTTTTAATTCAACGGGCCTCTGATCTAAAAAAACAACTTCCCAACCTAAAACAAAAAACTATTGAGGATTATCTGGGACTCCGGATAAATCGGAAAGATGAAATTACCGGCGGAGAAAGCGTGTCTCTGTACCAGGAATATTTGATTTCAAGAGAAGCCTCCCTTCGAGACAAAGTACTTCTTCATAATCAGGATGACCTGCGGCAACTCAGCCGGCTTCTCAGAGTTACAGAAAAATGCGACCTCCATCAAGGCCTTTTCCATCTGGGATTTCCTGTCACCCCGGATTTGTCGGTGACCCGAATCCTTTTTCGGACCCATCACATTGAAGTAGAAGGGCTTCAGCACAAAAACCCCATCACCTACTATTCCTTTGGAAATATGGAACAAAACACAAAAATCGCTTTTGACGGAGTGCGGGGAACCTTTCAATTAACCCTCCCCCTTTTTCGAAAAGCCCAAAGCCTTTTCATTGACTTGATAAACCTTGGCTTGGACAGCCAAATCTTTGAGAACCGCCAATATTATGAAAGCGGATTTCTAATTGTTCAGGAATTGGAAAACATACATTATCCCATTATGAACCAGCTGATTCTGCAACTGGTTGATAAGATTAGAAATGAAATGGAGGACCGATAGATGACGATCATTCAACTTGCCGAAGCCGTCAAAGAAAGCAGCTTTGCCCTAGCTGCTACTTCAGAAGACCTTAGAAACCAAGCTCTTGAGAACCTGGTTCAATATTTAGAATTGGAAAAGACAAAAATCTTCGAAGCCAATCAAAAGGATCTGTCATTGGGAAAGGAAAACCAACTTTCCGGTCCTCTTTTGAATCGACTGAAGTTTGATGAACATAAATTGCGGGAAGTGAGCGAGGGAATCCGAGGCCTTATCGAAATGGAAGATCCTCTTCATAGAATTCTCCTGGAAAGACAATTGGATCAAGAACTTCTCTTAAAGAAAATTACCTGCCCCATCGGGGTAATCGGAGTTATTTTTGAGTCCCGCCCGGACGCATTGGTGCAGATTTCTGCCCTTTGCATAAAAAGCGGCAACGGGGTGGTGCTGAAGGGAGGTAGCGAAGCCGCCCACACCAACCGGGCCCTTTTTAACACAATTGAAAAAGCAGGACAAGATGCTGGCTTACCGGCTCACTTTGCTTTGCTGGTGGAGACAAGAGAAGACACCCGCGAAATGTTGAAATGGGAAAATCTGATGGACCTGATTATACCTAGAGGAAGCAATGAATTTGTACGCTTTATTCAAGACAATTCCCGCATTCCGGTGATGGGTCATGCCGATGGAATTTGCCATATCTATGTGGATGAAAACGCAAATTTGGAAAAAGCCCTACCCATCATATGGGACAGTAAAACCCAATATGTAGCCGCTTGCAATACGGTGGAAACCCTGTTGGTTCACCATAAAATCGCGCCAACCTTATTGCCCCTGCTAGCAAAAAAAATGGAAGGACAAGTTCAGTTAAGAGGTTGCCGGGAAACCAAGAACATCATTCCCGTACAGGATGCTTCCCAGGAAGACCACCAGACAGAATACTTGGACTATATTCTGTCAGTGAAAGTGGTGCATTCCTTGGAAGAAGCCATAAAGCACATCAATCGATACGGATCTCACCATACGGACTGCATCGTCACGGAAGACTCCCAAGCCAAAGATTTTTTCTTTTCCCTGGTAGATTCTGCCGGGGTTTATCAGAATTGCTCCACCCGCTTTGCCGACGGCTACCGATATGGGTTTGGGGCAGAAGTGGGAATTTCCACGGGAAAACTCCATGCCAGAGGCCCTGTTGGACTGGAGGGATTGGTGACCTACAAATACCAATTGACAGGAAATGGCCATGTGGTGTCGGATTATGCACAAGGAAAAAAGGCCTTTCACTTCCAAAACCTATAATCTGTTTTGAAAACCGGGCCGGCCTTTTTTCTCTTGCCTTTTTCCCTTTATCGGTATTGGGTTCCGTTTGCTACCGGATAGAGATCTCGATTCCATTCATGGGTCTTTTCCAAAAATTCCGAGGTTACATTGAAGTATTCATAAGAAACCCGGGGGCCTCGGTCCGGGGTGGGATCATTCCATGTTACATCGACCATGTACCATTCTCCGGACAACAAAACCATGTTCCAAACATGTTTCTGTCCCGAAGCTTCTCCCCTTACCATCTGAGAGGGAATGCCCATCTTCAGCATCATCAAATCAAACATTTCCGCATAGGCTTGACAAATTCCTTTGCCATAATAGAGGAGGCCCTCTACCGACTGACTGGGATGTTCCAAATCATAAACCGTCACCGATGTATCAAATTGGTAGTTTGCAACAATATAGTCGTGAACTGCTTTTTCCTTTTCAAAGGTATTCATATCAGAAACAATAAGCTCTCTCAGGATATCACTCATCATCAAATTTAATTCTTTGGCCTTTTGGGAAGCATACAACGATGTGGTGCCCGGGTTTTTAATCAGCGCTTCTATTTGGGTGTGCAAGGTATAGATCATTCGCACCTCCAGCTCTTCTTTCACTGAATCATACAAATAGTACACACTCTTAATGCCATTGTCTACCGCAAAAGAGCTGGTCAAAAGCCCATCGTATATATTTCTGGACACCTTCATGGATAAGGATGGCAGCAGAGTTCTTTTTGCCCCCAATATGATGGCTTGGGCCTCCTCCAGTTTTTGAATCACCATTCCGGGCACATATTCTTTCCCCGGTTCCACCAAAGATTTCCTGTGAACATCATCCAACATTCGAACAGCCATGGCAATGGTTTGCTCCCTGGTGGTGAATCCTTTTGGGGTAAAACGATTGTTCCCCGTTCCCTGAACAAACTCCTTGTAAACCATATAATAAATAGAAGGTCTGGCATAAGTACTAATTTGGCTGTCGTCCTCAAAAAGGCGAATGCCCGTAGCTGTCAGCCGGTTCCCAGTGGCTTTGGTATAGGCTCTGGTCAACATGGTAGCCGCCTGTTCCCGGGTCAAGGCTCCTCGAGGGTCAAACAACCCGTTTCCTACTCCTTTCACAATTCCCAGAGAAAAAGCTTTTAATACATCCGGATTCTCCGTGTCACGAAAAGGATTTGTGGCAGGCACAGGAACCTTGGAACCCTTCATGCTTTCATATAAACGAACCGTCACCTGGGCAAACTCCAGTCGACTGGTGGTCTCAGCCATATTCTGTCTCTCAAAAGACGGAGGGAGAATGTCGTAGGTAATCCCCTTGGCCACACTATCCTTTGCCCAAGAAGAAACAAATCCCGGTGTCACAGTAGCCCAAGTCACAGATAAACTGGAAATCACCAGAAATAACCCAATCATTCCGCAAGCTAAGATTCTACTGATTTTCTTTTTTGCCATCATGGACTTCCACTCCTTTTTTTACACTGTCGAAAAAATAAGAAACTCGAGTCAACGCCCCGGTAGGACAAACCCTCAAACAGTTTCCGCAACGTATACAGTCGGCACTGTTGGGGGTTTGGTATGTTGGTATTTGAAACGGACAAACCTGTTGGCACTTGCCACATTGAATGCATCGATCTTGATCTATTTGAAATCGATATAAAGAAACCCTATTAAATCCCCCATAGATGGCGCCCAACGGGCAAAGGTATCGACAAAAGGGACGGTAGATTGCAAAGGACAGAAGAATGAGCCCCACCAAAAGCAGGGATTTCCAAGCAAAAAGCCATCCGATGGCGCCTCGAATGCCTTCGTTCAAAATTCCAAGCGGCCACCCGGCCATCAAAGTACCGGAGGGACACACATACTTGCAAAACCAGGGATCTCCTCCTCCAAAATCTCCAACGACAAAGGCCGGAAGCAGGAAGACAAAAAACAATAACAAAAAATACTTGATTTTTTTCAAAACCCATTCCCCGGGAAGCCGCCACCATTTTCTGGGAAAAGGAATTTTATGAAGCAAGTCCTGAAACAACCCGAAAGGGCATAAAAAACCGCAAACGAACCGCCCCATAAGAGCTCCTACCGCCATAAAAAATCCAATCAAATAAAAAGAGAGGGTGAAATTTCGTTCTGCCACCACGGCCTGGAAAGCACCCAAGGGGCAAGAGCCGAAAGCACCTGGGCAAGAATAACAGTTAAGACCAGGGACGCATACCATTTTCGTAGGGCCCCGGTATATACTGCCCTCCAAAAACCCCTTGTAATACCCATTGGTGATGGCTAAAAACCCCGCCTGCAACAGGGTTCTTTTCTTTTCTTGTTTAATTACCCCGGATTCATTCTTCCATAGATTTTTCATATCAACCGATTCCAATACACTCCAAGCAGATACGAATCGCTTTTGTGAAAACCACCATCACTTCTCCTCTGGCCACACCAAAAACCATTAAAGCCAAACCAATAACCAATAAAAACAAGGGGACAACTTTTCTGCCCCTTGCCCCCCATGAAAGGCGTTGTTTTTCTTTTGCGGACATCTTACTAGAGATACTCGTCAATGATTTCCACCCATTGCTCTTTCGTATGGCTTCCATAAGTAATCTTTGTAATCACATTTCCCTCACTGTCTACCAAAAAAGATGCCGGAATGGCACTGATGTTCCGGACCACCGAAGAAACAATATTCCTGGAAGATAATACATGGATAAAGTCGGCTCCCGTGCCTTCCGTAATTTCCATGGCCCGGGCAATATACTCCGGTTTGGGAGTATAATCTCCGTTCTGAACATCAATTATAATGCCAATTACATTGACTCCCCGAGGCTCATATTCGTGGTAAATTTCTGCTAATATTGGCATGGCCTTTATACAAGGGTTGCAATATGTACCCCAAACATCCACAATGGTTATGGTGTAATTTTGGAAGATGGTGGAATCCACCGGATTCCCATACAAATCCAAAGTGTTGATGTTCTCAAGTCCCACAGATCGTCCCTCTTCTAAAGGAACCACACTGGTTTCCGTCCAACTCACATCATAGGCTGGAGGCGGAGACTGACTTTTCCCATCGGAAGGGTTTTCCTGTCCACAGGACACCACTAGCAACAAAGACAGGCTGATTACCAAGCCCACCATCCATCCATGTCTTCCTTTTGTTTTATCCGATTTCTTTCTCAACATAACAATCTCCTTTTCACACATGGTATTTCACTACATATACCCGGTGAACCTGGGTCTCAAACCTCCTTTATCAACGAGGATTACCCAAATATGTCACATAGTCACACACCGGATATTTCGTGCGATCCCATTGGTGATCTTTGGCCATTTTTTCGTCGTTGACATTGTAATATTGATAAGAAACCCGACTGCCACGATCCGGAACCGGATCATTCCAGGTAGGGTCTACATGATAATATTCCCCATAAATTCCAATCATGTTCCAAGCGTGTCCCCCACCGGAAGCGGTGCCGTACACGATATCACAATAGAGATTGGCATTTAAACTCAAGGCGCAAAATAATTCGGCATATCCCTGACATACTCCGGTTCCATTGTATAATAACCCCGCCAGAGAATAGGAGTCTGCATATTTCTCAGGGTTTAACTCCGCTCGTTGGTCGTAGGAATGGTTTTTCACCACATAGTCATGAATGGCCTTCTCTCTTTCATAAGCTTTCATTCCCGGTTTCAGGATTTCCCCTAGAATTTCTTTCAACCTTCCATGAATTTCATGGGCCTCCTGGGTGGCTCTTGACGAATCCAGCTCCGGGTTTAATGTGAGAGAGATCACCTGAGCCCCTCTTGAATAATCCAAAAACGCTTTGAATTGCCTCGTCCTGGGTCCATAGGAGTAGGAAAGAGATTTAATCTCTGTATGCAACAAAATATCCGCTCCATACCGATCTATTTGGTCTTTAATACGGGAATCCATTGTCAAGGATATGGAAGGTAGTAAGTGGTACTGGGCATAAACCAGAACTTCCTTCAAATCCTCCATAGACTGAATCTCCATTCCGGAAAAGTAGGAAACAGAGGGAGCATAGGCCGAGTTGGAACGAAAAAGTTCTTCCAACATTCGCAAAGCCAAGATAACGGCTTGTTCCCGTGTAAGAGTTCCCCGAGGATCGAATCGCTGTTCTCCCACCCCTTTAATAATATTTCGGCTGGTCATAAAATAAACCGGGGCCTGAGCCCAACCATCGATTTCCTGATGATCCATAAATTGGTTCACATCCGAATACGCCATGGAACTTTCCATAAACTTTTCATACAAGCGGCTCATCATGGTAGCAGCTGTTTGACGATTCAAGGTTCCCATGGGCTGGTATAGGTCTTGCCCCACACCATTCACCACGCCCAACTTCCAAGCTTGTATGACTTCTCGATCGTCAGTATCCAAAAAAGGCGATTCCCCTTCCACCGAGATTTCTTGATTTGTTTTTTCTTTCCAAAGGGCTATGATAACGCCGGCAAACTCTTCCCGGGTCATGGGCTCCTGCAAAAAAGCCTCCGCTAATTCTTCCGGAATCAAGCTGCGCATCTCGGCCCGCTTCACTTCCTCTGCCGCCCACAGAGAAACCTGTTCCCCTTCGATGGCAAAGGCAAAAGAGTTGGTCAAGGCAACCAACATCCCAAGAATCAAAGCACTACATAGTATTTTTCGCCAGGATTGCTTCATCATCCCCTAGTCCTCGTCCCTTCTCACCAGATTGGCCGACTTCGTATAATTATCCCATTCCACTTGATACCCCAAGGCTTGGGCCAACTGCCTTAGAGAAACATAAGCCTTCCCCTGTTTTAAGAGCATCTCCTCTTTTTCGGAAACATAGAGAGGAGAACCTTCCAATTGTACTGACGCTGTTTTTTCTCTCTGGTTCCACAAAATTTGAGCACCCAATCCTTCCCCCACTTCACGAAGAGGAACCAGCACCTGTCCCGAATGTTCCCGTACGGGAGGATGAATAAGGGGAAACTCCTCGCCTTCCAAAAGCAAAGCAATGGGTTGTGCCTTTTGTATCTGGCGGGCGAAAGCCAATGAAGTAGTCCAATTCGCCCTCCAAATATCCCCATACTGCGCAAAGGGGATGGGTCCAGTCAAAGAACCCTTTCCAATCTCAAGGGTAATTACCGGTCTGCCGGTTGTTTGCCAATACCATGTATCGTAGGTGCTCATCCGTGTGTTCTCACTGGGTTTTACTAATGAATACCCCGTAATACCACTCAAATAGCGTGCTATGTTTTCATAGGGAGGATCCCAATAGATGATTTCACCTGCAGCATGAACATTCAACACTCCCTGGATGTCCTGCTCCAAAGTAAAATCCCGAATGGCTTTGGTTTCCGGCTGGGAAAAGGGATATTCGCCGGGATAAAAAGCGGCTCCTGGAGAATCCACAACCGAGACCCGATGCTTAGTAAAATTGCGATTCAAATCCACCCCGTTCAAGTTGGCTTTCCAGGAGGCCAGATTTTTTTCTCCCTTGGTTACTCTTTCGAGCAACTCTTGATTTTTTAAGGTTTTACCCGCATTCATAGAAATTTCTGCCCCATCCGGATTGAGCAGTGGAACAAACCATAACGACACATCATCTAAAATTTTTCGCGTCTGGTATCCCCCGTATTGATAGGGGTCGCTTGAACAATAGGCCAAAAGAAGCTGCTGAATCTGATCCAAAAGAAGGATGGTTGTTATGGTTTCTCTTCCATGCATCCCCCCCAAAATCAAAGCCTTGTCTTTTCCAACTCCAATCCGAAGGGCTAAAATTTCCGTTCCATCTACCGAAAAACCGATGGTTCTTAGTTCCGTTTCATTGGGATATTTTTCATGTATTTCCGTTAAAGCAGAATAAATGCCTTGGGAAAAAGGCGTAGTGGCATAAAGAGCCCGCCCATCCACCATTTCGGAAAAATCCCGGGTCTCCTCGGCAAAACAAACATCCCGAGAAAGTGCATCGGTCATCCATAAAAAAATCCCCGCTACCAACGCTATGACCAGCACAACAACCCATTTTTTCCTCATGTTTCCTTGCCCCTTCTTTTGCTTGCATATACTATTTTTATTATACCATAGCATGGAAAAGGACCGAAATTTTTTTATTGCATCAAACGGTTTATATTAAATGTTTATTGACATATGTCGCTTATGTTGTATAATAGAATTCGAATAACATGATCTGATTATCCCATTGAAAACAGGAGGTTTTTATGAAAATTGCAATTCCGGTGACGGAGAATCACTTCGACGGAAATGTATGTCCTTCTTTTGGGCGTACCCCCTACTATCTTTTCTATGATGTGGAAGGAAAACGAGAAGAATTTCTCGCCAACCAAGCGGCAGACAGTCCGGGAGGTGCCGGAATTCAAGCCGCGCAATTCCTGGTAAATCAAAAAGTATCTGCCGTTCTCGCTCCCCGTTTGGGCGAAAATGCAGCCCAGGTTTTAAAGGGAGCCGGTATTCTCGTTTACCGCACCGAAAACGATTCCATTCAAGATTCTCTTTTGGCTTTTGAAGAAGGGCGTTTGAAGATTCTGGATGAAATCCACCCTGGATTTCACAATCACGGAGAAAAATAATATGAGAATTGCAGTTTTAAGCGGGAAAGGCGGTACCGGAAAAACCTTGCTCTCCGTTAATTTAGCGGCGGCGGCCAAAGAATCGGTCTATGTGGATTGTGATGTGGAAGAGCCCAACGGCCATCTCTATTTCAAACCTTTTATCATCACCGCCGAAACCGTCCACCAGCCCATCCCCGTGGTGGATCCGGACCGGTGTACAGGATGTGGAAAATGTGTGGATTTTTGTCAATTCCACGCCTTAGCTCACACCGGGAAAAATTTGATGATTTTTGAAGACATTTGTCATTCTTGTGGCGGCTGTCTTTTGGTATGCCCGGAAAAAGCTCTCGCAGAAAAAAACAAAGAGGTAGGTCAGGTAACTCTGGGAATTTCAGAACATGTTACCGTGCTTTCCGGAGAGATGAAAATCGGAGAAGCCTCTGGAATTCCTTTAATTCATCATCTTCTTAAAAACGCCACCACCTACAAAAATTATACTTTTATTGATTGTCCCCCAGGCAGTGCTTGCATTGTAATGGAAAGTATTCAGGATGCGGACTATTGTCTTTTGGTGGCAGAGCCTACCGTTTTCGGAGCCCACAACTTGGCCATGGTGGCCGATTTGGTTTCTCTTTTCTCCATTCCCTTCGGGGTGGTTTTAAACAAGAATCTCCCAGGAGAAAATCCTTCTGAAACTTATTGCAAGGAAAAAAACATTCCCATCCTGGCTCGAATACCCTTTGACCAAAAATTAGGAGAAATCAATGCCCAAGGTAAAATATTGGTTCGAGAAGACCCCAAGTGGAAGAAAATATTTTCTCCAATTTTGGATACCATCCATCGGGAGGTGAAGCATGAAACAGTTGCTCATTTTAAGCGGTAAAGGCGGCACAGGAAAAACTACGGTAGCCGGAGGGTTTATTCAGTTATCCCAAGCAAAGGCTTTTGCCGATTGCGATGTGGATGCCCCCAATCTTCATTTAGTCCTCTCCCATACTGTTTCGCCGAAAATCACGGACTACTTTGGCCTTCCCAAAGCCATCATTGATACAAAAAAATGCGTCGGCTGTGATTTGTGTCGTTCTCATTGCCGTTTTGATGCGATAATCGTTGAAGAAATTTACCGAGTAGATTATTATGGATGTGAGGGTTGTGGAGTTTGCCAGTTGGTTTGCCCAGAAGACGCCATCCGGATGGAACCGGCCAAGGCCGGAGACTTGATGCTTTACCGGGAAGAACATGTTTTTTCAACAGCACAATTAAAAATGGGCAGCGGGACTTCCGGCATGCTGGTAACCGAAGTCAAAAAGCAACTCCAAAATGATCCTTTGGCAAATGGTTTGGTCATTATTGACGGATCTCCGGGAATCGGATGCCCTGTTATCGCTTCAATCAGCGGAGTGGATATGGTCCTGGTCGTTGCCGAACCTTCTTTATCCGGAATCAGTGACATGGTCCGAATCCTTGCCACTGCCAGAAAATTCGATACAAAAACCGTGGTTTGCGTTAATAAACATGATGCGCACCCGGAAAACACGGCTCGCATTGAAACCTATTGCAAAGAACATGAAATTCCCTTCGTGGGAAAAATCCCTTACGACCCTTTAGCCGTTTCTGCCATCAACGCAGGAAAAACCATTGTAGACCAAACCTGTCCTTCCGGAGAAGCTTTGAAATCCATATTTCAACAGACCCTGTCCCATCTTTAATACTAATAGAAAGAAGGAACGCTGATGATTATCAAAACCTTGGTGGAAAACACTTGCCACTTTCCTGACTTGACACCGGAACACGGACTGTCTCTGTATGTGGAGACCCTTCAGAAGAAACTTTTGTTTGATGTAGGAAGCGGAGATCAATTTCAGAAGAACGCCAAGATCATGGGGGTAGATCTTCAAGAGGTGGACTTTGTGGTGATTTCTCACGGTCATTACGACCACGGGGGAGGCTTGCGAACATTTCTAAATCACAATACCCATGCAAATATATATATTCGCCAGTGCGCTTTCGGAAATTACTATACCAACGACTCCAATGGCGACGAACGATACATCGGCTTGGATAAAACGCTGATGGAATCTCCCCAGATGGTAATGACTCCCCGCCGCCTGGAAATCGAACCGGGATTCGAACTTTTCTCCGGAGTCCGGGGATCTGATTACAACCCCTCCGCCAATCGACAGCTACTGATGGATTCCGAAGGTGCTTTGACCCCAGATGCTTTTGAGCATGAACAAAACTTGATTGTAGCCGAAGGAGAAAAGACCTTTCTCTTTGCCGGTTGTGCCCACCGGGGAATTGCCAACATTATGGAACAGTTTTACCGTCTGAAAAAACATTATCCTACCCATGTAATAGGAGGGTTTCATTTATATAGCCAGTCCAAGAGCAAGGACGAGGATCCAAAAAAAGTAGCCGAATTGGGCAAATATCTTAAAGAAAAACCAACCCAATACTACACCTGTCATTGTACGGGTATCGCACCTTATCAACAACTTAAGGAACAGCTGGGGGATCAAATCGATTATTTGCCCACCGGTTCCCATATTACACTTTAGGAGGAATACTTATGAAAATTGCAGTCGCCAGTGAACGAGATCAAGTTACCCAACATTTTGGTCATTGTATCAATTTCAACATTTTCGATATAGAAAATGGTCAAATCATCAAATCCGAATCCATTATGAATCCGGGACACAAACCTGGATTTTTGCCCCTCTTCTTGCATGACTTGGGTGTAAATGTGATTATCGCTGGAGGAATGGGGGGAGGTGCGGTAGACATCTTCAATCAAAAGGGCATCGAAGTAATTCTGGGAGCCAACGGTTCTGCCGAAAAAGCCGTAGAGGCCTTCTTAAAGGGCGACTTGGTGTCCACCGGTTCTATTTGCCATGACCACCCGCATCAGAACGAATGCTAGGAGAACCCTAATGAACAAAGAGGAAAAAGCACTTCATGTAAGAACCACCGCAGGAAACTACTTCAAAGAAGGATACAATTGCACGGAATCTATCGTTATGACCTTCCGGGAAGAATTGGATCCCGACTTAAGCCCAAAGATTCTCAAGCTTTTCACGGGATTTGGAAGTGGCCTTGGGGAGGCCGGTTGCCTCTGTGGCGCGTTAACCGGTTCCGTGGTGGCCCTCAACATGTTGGCAGGGCGTACCGACTTGTCCCAAAGCAGAGATTCTGCTTATGAATTGGCACAGGAATTTCATGACCGTTTTCAAGAAAGGTTCGGAGCTACTTGTTGCCGCATTTTGAACCAACACCCATTTGAAACCAAAGAACATCTTACGACTTGCTTGAAAATCACCGGAAACACAGCCAAGTTGTTAATGGAATTTTTACAAGAAAAAAAGCTGATAGAATAGAGTTGACAGGATTAAAAAGTCTTGCGAATATGCTATTTGTCCATCCACCAAAAAAGCTCCCTGTCAGGGGAGCTTTTCTTTGATATACCCAACGGCCGCCAAAGCTGCCACCGTTCCATCTGCTGCTGCGGTCGTCAACTGCCTCACCTTTTTTCTTCGGCAATCTCCTGCTGCAAAAATGCCAGGTCGAGAAGTCCTGCAATCTTCGTCTGTTGGAATATACCCCTCTTCATCCAAAGTCACCAGGGCAGAAAAAGGCTGGTTGTTAGGGACCTGCCCGGCCAACACAAAAATCCCGGACACCGGCAATGTTTCTTCCCGTTGCTCTACCAAGTGTTGAACCACAACTCCCTCCAATGCTTCTTCGCCTTGAAGCTCTTTCACAATTGCAGAAGTAAGCACACGAACATTTTCTTTCTCTTTCACTCTTTTTTGAAGAGCTTCTTCCCCTCTAAATACATCTCTCCTGTGAATTAGTACCACCTCTTTACAATAACCGGCCAGGGATTCGGCACCTAGCAGTGCCGTATTGCCGCCTCCCACCACCGCAACCCTTTCCCCCTCATAAAAGGCGCCATCGCATATGGTACAATAAGAAACCCCTCTACCAGACAGGTGTTTTTCCCGGGGGAGGCCTAAGGTTCGATGAGCCACACCGGCAGCTAGAATAAGGGTTTTCCCCCAAAACCTGGCCTGGTTGCTATCCACCCAAAATCCCTTTTCTTCTTCCCCGATGCGAATCACCTGAACCAGGTCCATTTCCACCCCCAACGAGACCGCTTGGTCGTAGAGCTGGTCAGAAAACTCCGCACCGCTAATGGTAGAAAACCCCGGATAGTTTTCTATCCGGGGAGAATAACTAATCTGTCCGCCTATGTTGGCACCTTCTAGCACCAGCACATCTTTCCCTGCTCTCGCCCCGTAGATAGCCGCTGTCAAACCGGCACAACCGGCACCCACTACAATGATGTCTTTCATATTTTACTCCCGGATTTACCGCGCTTCTGCAAACAATTTGATGGTGGAAGCGTTGGTGAAATAATCCACCTTTTGACGATCCACTACCACAACGGTAGGGGCCTGTTTCACCCTTAGCTGTTTCGCCAACTCCCGTTCTTCTTCTGCGTCAACTTGCCTAAAAGCAATGCCGGATTTCTCCAAGAATGTCCTGGCCAACTTGCAGTTTGGGCAAGATTTGGTAGTAAAGAAATAGATTCCTTGATCCGGCAATTCCTGATCTGGTTGAGAAGAAAGTTCCTCCTTTATGGAGGTCGGGGCAATCTGCCCTTTTTCTTTTAACGAACACATTTCCGGTTGGTACAATTTTCTCTCCCTGTACTCCTGAGACTTCCCTTCGTTCCAATTTTGTACCGGTCGATAGTACCCGGTAATTCGACTGTATACCTCCGTCGCTTCATTGCACTGAGGACACTGAAAATGCTCGCCCGGAAGATATCCATGGTTCTTACATACCGAGTAGGTGGGGGACATGGTGTAATAGGGCAGTCGATAATTCTCTGCGATTTTCCGCACCAAAGAAGCCGCCGCTTGAGGGGAGGGCAACTTTTCTCCCAGGAAGGCATGGAACACCGTTCCCGATGTATATAAGGTTTGAAGCCCGTCCTGAATATCCAAGGCTTCAAAAATATCTTCCGTATAGTTCACCGGCAAGTGTGAGCTGTTGGTATAGTAAGGCGTGCCTCCCGACTCACTGGCCGTAATGATATCCGGGTACTGCTCCACATCGTGTTTGGCCAGCCGATACGTGGTGGATTCCGCCGGAGTCGCCTCCAGATTGTAGAGATCCCCATACATTTCCTGATAGTCCGAAAGCCTTTCTCTCATATGGTTCAGAACTTCCTTGGTAAAGCCCTGTGCATCCTCATGTGTCATATCTTTTTGAACCCAGGCCGCATTGAGACAGGCCTCGTTCATCCCCAATAGGCCAATGGTGGAAAAATGATTCTCAAAGCTTCCCAAATACCGTTTGGTATAAGGATAAAGCCCTTCCTCCAAAAGCCGGGTTATGATGGTTCTCTTCACCTTCAAAGATCGAGCAGAAATATCCATCATCTTATCTAGCCGTCGGTAGAAGTCCCCTTTGTCTTTGGATAAATAAGCCAACTTGGGCATATTGATGGTCACCACCCCTATGGACCCTGTGCTCTCCCCGCTACCGAAGAATCCACCGGATTTTTTCCGCAGTTCCCTTAGATCCAAGCGAAGACGACAGCACATGCTTCGTACATCGTTTGGCTCCATATCGCTATTGATATAGTTGGAAAAATAGGGGGTGCCGTATTTGGCCGTCATCTCAAACAACAGCTTATTGTTCTCCGTTTCCGACCAATCAAAGTCACGGGTGATGGAATATGTGGGAATGGGATATTGGAATCCTCTACCATTGGCATCTCCATCAATCATAATTTCGATGAAAGCCCGATTCACCATATCCATCTCATTTTTACAATCCTTATATTTAAAATCCATCTTTTTCCCGCCTACAATGGCCGGAAGCTCCGCCAGGTCATTGGGGACTGTCCAGTCTAAAGTGATATTGGAAAAGGGTGCTTGCGTTCCCCACCTTGAAGGAGTATTTACACCATAAATAAAGGACTCTATGCATTTTTTCGTTTCTTCATAAGTTAAGCCATCTACCTTGATAAAAGGCGCCAAGTAGGTATCAAACGAGGAAAAAGCTTGCGCCCCTGCCCATTCATTCTGCATGATTCCCAAAAAGTTCACCATTTGGTTGCACAGTGTGGCCAGATGACTGGCAGGAGACGAGGTAATCTTTCCCGGAATGCCTCCCAGGCCTTCTTCAATCAGCTGGCGCAAGGACCAACCGGCACAATAACCGGTCAACATGGAAAGATCGTGGATGTGAATATCTGCATTGCGATGAGCTCTGGCAATTTCTTCATCGTAAATTTCAGACAACCAGTAGTTGGCGGTAATGGCACCCGAATTACTTAGAATCAATCCCCCTACAGAGTAGGTCACCGTAGAATTTTCTTTGACTCTCCAGTCATTTAGCTTCACATAATTATCCACAATTTCTTTGTAGTCCAGAATGGTGGACTTCATATTTCGAATCTTTTCTCGTTGCTTTCTATAAAGAATGTAGCACTTGGCCACATCCGTATACCCAGCCTTAATCAACACCCCTTCCACGCTGTCCTGGATGTCCTCTACTCCAATCCGACCATTTTTTACCTTGGGCTCATAATCCGATGTTACTTTTAAGGCCAAGAAATCAATAATGTCTTGGTTGTATTCCTTGCTTTCCGCCTCAAAAGCTTTGGTAATGGCTGCGCTGATTTTAGATATATCAAAATCAACAATTTTCCCATCTCGCTTGGTCACTTGATACATGTCTTCTTCTCCTCTTGCTGTTCCCCGTCGTCGTGCCCTCAAATGTGTGTATATCATACCATCAAAGACGGAAGACCGTCAAGGTGAATTCTACCATATATAGACATTGTTTTCAAACAAAAGCAATATATAGTGCTATTTCTTATATTCCACGAATTTCAACGAAATTCATGTTTTTGCGCAAAATTTCAGCAAACCCTTCCATATCTTCTCTCCCATAACCGGTAAGCCCCCTCACCATTACATTTTCCGAGGCCTGAAATCCTTGAAGATAATAGCGTTTGGGGTTGGAAATCCATCGCCTTATGGATTCAAATTCCCTAGCTCCATGAAACTCTCTGACTACGGTAGTTCGAAACTCGTAATCCACTTCTCCAGAAAGCAAGAATTCCACGGACTCTTCCACATCCCTGGTAGAATAAACACCCAAGCCTATTGTTTCAAGATATCGTTCTCTGGAATTCTTAATATCCATGGCCACATAATCCACCAAACCCCCGAAAATCAAATTTTTCAAAGAATTTACATAGCTCCCATTGGTATCCAGTTTGATCAAATAGCCCAGCCCCTTAATTTCCTCCAGAGCCCACTCCAAATCTTTCTGCATCAAAGGTTCTCCTCCTGTAATACAGACTCCCTCCAATACACTCCTTCTCTTTTTTAAAAAATCAAAGAACTCTCTCCATTCCATGATGGGTAGGATTTCCTCCTGCTCTACCAAAAGTTTATTATGACAAAAAGGGCAACGAAAATTACAACCACCGGTAAAAACAGTGCAGGCCACCCTGTCGGGAAAATCTAATAGCGTTACTTTTTGTAAACCGCAAATTTCCATTTCACTTCTCCTTTACGCTCTGCTCTTCATCCAGCAGATTTCCCGGGAAATCATTTTTGCTCCCAATTCATTATATCCTTATACATGCCTCTTCTCAACCTGCACCCCTCAATGTTTGCACCCTTTACCTTTTATTTTTCACATGAAAAAACAGGCATGCTTCGTGCCTGTTTTATGGTGCGGATGAAGAGATTCGAACTCCCAACCAACGCATTCGTAGTGCGGTACTCTATCCATTGAGCTACATCCGCTTGTTCAAAACCGTGCCCTATTATTATACACAGAACCCCAATGCTTGTAAAGGGTTGCGCTCTGCTGTATAATAAAATATGCAGAAAAATAAAGGGGTGGTTTGAGATGAAAGGGATAAAGAAAACGGCGATCGTCGCCGGAGCCGTAGTAGGCGGTGTTCTCGGTGGAACCGTATCCGTTATCGGAAGGGTTTCCAACAAAAAAATCGTGGACAATGTAGGAGAAAGCGTGGTAGACTCCCTCATTTATTTTGGAGGGATTGCCGGCAATCTGGCTTCCGGTGCCGCTGATGTTCTGGTGGGAAACATCCGGGAAGATATCCACCAAGTGGATGAGGGCATTGACGATTTGAAAGACGGGGGTAAAATGCTGGTTGGAAACTGGATTCACAATGCCAAGCTCATTGTGGGCGAAAGCGGTGAAATCGTAAAGGGAGTGGCACACAGAGATCCGGAAACCGTGAAAGACGGGCTAAAGACCATTGGCCAAATTGTCGCAGTAGGCGCTATGACCGTAGGCGCCATTCGACTAAAACAAGACGGGGATGAAAAAAAACCATCATGGACTAAGTCTCACACAAATTCTGATACAAACCTATAACTGATACAAAAGCGGTGGAGTAAACCTCTACCGCTTCTTATTTTTAAAATTTGTCGATTTCCCATCATCCTCTTTGACTTCTTTTTCTCTGGTATACAGCAAGGTGGAGTTTCCGTGGCGTTCTGCCCGCACCTCCAGACCATCTAACGATCGTATAAAAGGAGTCAGCTTACTAAAGCCAAAGTTCCTCACATCGAAATCCGGGTGGCGCTTTAACAACATCCCGCCCAAATCTCCAATAAATACCCATCCGTCCTCATCGGACTTTTCTCGAATAATATTGATAACAGAATCCGCAATGGTTTCCAGAGAGGTCATCTCCGGTTCTTCCTTGTTTTCTTCATCAAACCCTTCCGGCAAAGCAATCTGTATCTTTTCTTTCTTGGGTTTCTCTTGTTTGGAACTTTTCACCCGCTCTTCAATTTCTCTTCGAATTTGTTCTTTTTCCTTCCGGCTTTGTTCTAGCAAAATATCAAGATACTTGAATTTGTTGCAAGCAGCAATGAAAGCTTTGGGCGTTTTCTTTTCCCCCATGCCCACCACATCCATTCCGGATTCTCGAAGGCGGGCCGCCAATCTGGTAAAATCGCTATCACTGGTCACCAGGCAGAACCCGTCCACATTCCCCGAATACAGGATGTCCATCGCATCGATAATCATCGCAGAATCCGTTGCATTCTTTCCCTGGGTATAACCGTACTGTTGTATGGGGGTAATGGAATAATCCAACAAAATGTTTTTCCACGCCCCAAAAGAAGGCTTGGTCCAATCCCCATAAATTCTTTTGTAGGTAGCAACTCCCTCATTGGAAATTTCGTCCATAATGAATTTGATATACTTTTCCGATATATTGTCCGCATCAATCAACACGGCAAATTTATTTTCACTTGCCATAGGTTCCCTCTTTCTATCTTTCTTTTAATGTTCCCTTTTGGTATGCCTCAATCAAAGCTTGCAGATCTTCAATTTGAAGCAGAAGCTCCTTTCCAATATCCGTATCTCGAACCGCCATTCGTTTATGAAGCATTTCTACGGTTCTCAGGGTGGGCGCATGGAAAATCTGGGTCCCGTCCGGCTGCAAAGGGGAATACGGTTTGTGCTCTGCCAGCGCCATAAATCTGGAATTGAAAATAAAGGTATAACCGGCTATTCCCGTATCCTTTTGATAGGCCTTGGACATGCCGCCGTCAATGATGAACAAGAGCCCCTGCCCTCTCACGGGAGTCGCCCCATCTTTCACTTTCACCGGCACATGACCATTCAATATATGAGATTGTTCTGAATTCAAACCGAACTCCCGCAAAATATTCTCGCAAATGTCTCTTCGGTCAATCAGGCTATAATAAGGGACGGAATGTTCTTTATGCACTGTTTTGTCCGCAATAAAACACCGTTCGAATGTGGTCATTTGATCTTTCCCAAAAAGGGGAGACTTTTTTCCCAGCCACAAATACCACATCAAATCGCCAGAGCGGCCGATTTCTTCTGATGCCTTGGGAGTAAAATAGGCCTTTCGAACTTGGTCATCAAGATAATCCAAATAGGCTTTCCCTCGAGTGGTCACCCCGTTAATGGTGCAATCTTCAAATTCCCCATCTTCTGTCATGGGAATGCAACCATGATACAATAGATTCCCATTGGCAATTTTATACATTCCCCCATGGCTGAATAAAAAACGGATGTGTTTATGCAGTTTTTCACTTCGTAAAAATGAGGCCTCTAATGTATTGAGCAGCAAAGCTTCTTCGGGTGTCAACCGGTAAGGATCGCTGGGGTCTATGGTGGGGAAATAGGTGTCTTTCAAGGTATACTCTGTCCCTCGCACCATCACCGTTCCCTTTTTTAAATCCATTTTATCCAGCAAAAGCCTTCCTTCCATCCCATACTCCGGATGGGCCATGATTCGTTGACCTTCCACCTTAAATTGACAAATGGCAATGGCTTTGTGCATTTTCGCCGCCAAGTCTTCCGATACAGGGTCGTATTTATTCCGCTCTAATACATGAGGCCTGAAAGAATCACAGGAATCTTCCCGGTACACTTCTTGAGCAAAAACCGCCAAGGGCCTCAAATTGATCCCATAGCCGATTTCCAGCATATCAAAGTTGTTATAACTGATGTTCATTCGAATTACATTGGTAATGCAAGCCCAGTTTCCTGTAGCTGCGCCCATCCAAACGATATCATGGTTGCCCCACTGAAAATCAACATCGTGAAACTCCATCAGAAAATCCATGATGCCGTCCGGATGAGAACCCCGATCATAAATATCTCCAATAATATGCAACTGATCCACCGCCAAACGGCTGATGGTATTGGTCATGCCTATAATAAAATCGGTAGCGGTTCCTGTTTCAATGAGGGTGTTGATAATTTCTCCATAATAATGAGCCTTGTTTGCTTCATCCTCTGCATGAAGCAACTCATCCATAATATAGTCCATGTCCTTTGGCATTCTTTTTCGCACCTTGGAACGGGTATACTTGGTAGACACGGACTTCAAAATCTGAACCAAATGAAAAATATTGTGTTTACACCACAATTCATAATTCACATCTGTTTTCTGCACCCGTTTGATTTCTGCTTCCGCATTATATACCAAGGCTGCCAAATGATCTCGTTCTTCCTTCGTCAATTCTTCGTTAAAGACCTCTTCGATTTTTGATCGGATAACACCGGAAGCACTTTTAATCATATGAATAAATGCCTCATGCTCTCCATGTAAATCGGAAAGAAAATATTCCGTTCCTTTGGGAAGCGCCAAGATGGCCCGCAAATTGATAATCTCCGCCAACGCTTTCTTACGATTGGGGTAGTCCTTTGAAAGCAATCTCAAAAACTGTTGATCCACCATTTCCATCCTCCCAACTTTCCGGTCAGTCATCTACTCTCTTAATCACCGCGCCCAAATCTCTCAACTTCTCTGTTAAATTGGAATATCCTCTTTCAATGTGATGGATTTCGGCAATGGTGGTGGTCCCTTCCGCTACCAAGGCTTCCAAAACCAAGGCGGCACCCGCCCTTAAGTCCGTAGCCATCACCGTAGTCCCCAAAAGCGCTCTACCTCCGTTGATAGTAGCAGATTTTCCTTCGGTCTGAATATCCGCACCCATACGGTTCATCTCCCGAACATGCATAAATCGGTTTTCAAAAACCGTTTCCACCACCGCAGAGGCACCTTTAATGGTAGTCAAAAGGGCCATGAACTGAGGTTGCATGTCGGTAGGGAAGCCGGGGTAAGGTAGTGTTTTCAAATCAGCCGGTATCAAAGGAAGAACATCAGCCCGCACCACGATGGTTTCTTCATCCTCTGCAACTTCCACTTCCGCACCGCATTCTTTCAATTTGGCAATCAGTGGCTTCACATGGCTAGGAAGGGCATTTTTGATGGTAATATTCCCTCGCGTGATAGCAGCGGCCACCATAAATGTACCCGTTTCAATACGATCCGGGATGACTTGATGTACGGCCCCTTTCAAATGTTCAACCCCTTCAATCTTAAGGGTGTCCGTTCCCGCCCCTTTGATTCGAGCCCCCATTTTGTTTAAAAAGTTGGCCAAATCAACAATTTCCGGTTCTTCTGCAACATTTTCAATGATGGTGGTGCCTTCCGCCAAAACGGCGGCCATCATAATGTTTTCCGTGGCCCCTACACTGGGGAAATCCAAATATATGGTAGTCCCTATTAGTTTACCAGCACTGGCCTCCACAAAATTAAATCCCTTTACCACATCTCCGCCCAACGCTTCAAATCCTTTTAGGTGAAGATTGATAGGCCTTTCCCCAATGGCACAACCTCCCGGCAAAGGCATTTTCGCTCGCCCTGTTTTTGCAAGCAAAGGACCCATAATCAAAACGGAGGCCCTCATCTTATTAACCAAATCGATGGGGGCTTCACTTTTTAGTTGAGTTGCCGGCTGGATAACCACACGATGATTGGGATAGTCCTCTGTTACACCAATCCCTATACTGCGAAGAAGTTGACACATTACCTCCACATCTTTAAGATAAGGCACCTCAAGAATTTCACAGGTCTCTTCGCCCAAAATAGCGGCGGCCATGATGGGTAACACCGCATTTTTTGAACCGCTGATCTCCACTTCTCCTACTAAGGGCCCACTACCTTGAATGATATACTTTGCCAATGGATTTTTACCTCTTTATTCTTACTTATTTTTTAAAAGGCCTTTGAGAGAAGCTAAGGCATTCACCAAATTTGAAAAAGCAGCCATGGTGCTTTGATTGCCTTTAAAACTATTAGCCACAGAACCCAAAGCGCCGGAAAGATCTGAAACCGCCTCGTTTACTTCAGTGGCACGGCTGGCAGTGATTTTTGTCACCACATTGGCATCGTCCAAAATGAGGTTGGTCTTTTTTACCGTTTGTAGCAGGTTTTTAAACAATACAATTAAATAAATCAGAAGGACAATGGCCCCCAATCCAATGAAAAACCAAAGGATATCCTTCAATGTGAGGGTGATTTCAAATGACATAAGCATACCTCCATCCGAAGTAATAACGGCTACTCTCTTTCATTATCACTCACGGTACATGATAATTCAACCTCTTTTTTCCCTTCATAAATCTCTCGAATCTGGGAGGAATACACACCTTTTGACTCATACACCGGCAAAGGCGGAAGCAGCTTCAATTCTTTTCCTCCTCCCTTGATTCCGTGAATCAAAAGGATATTGGGTGCCTGGTCTAAAAACGGATGGACGAACCGAAGGGTTTTTGGTTCGATTCCATGTGTTCTCATTTCCCAAATCAAATCCGGTAGCCTGGCTGGTCGATGAACCATCACTAGATGGCCCTTGGGTTTCAGAAGCTGGTAAGCTGTTTTCACAAAATCAGAAAGAGTTGCTGCTGTTTCATGACGGGCCAAATGCCTTGCTTTGCTTTGTACCGGAATTCCGGCTCCCTTGGGCACATAAGGCGGGTTAGCAACCACCATATCCATAGTGTTCTCCCAGCATCGCGAATCCCGCTGAAAAAACTCCGTTACATCTCCCTGAAGGATTTCAATTCTGTGGCTCATTTCATTGAGGTGCACTGTTCTTGTTGCCCTGTCCCAAGATTTTTCCTGAAATTCAATGCCATACAATCTGGAAACCTTAGTCTTGTGACTCAAAATGAGAGGAACAATTCCGGACCCGGTACCCAAGTCCATAATGGTTTTTATCTCTCTGCCTGTTTTCCGTCCGGCCGCCCGCCCAATTTCCGCCGCGAAATCTGCCAGAATCACCGCATCAACTCCGTAACAGAATTCTTCCGGATGTTGAATGATTCGCAAGGTTCCAAAACCAGTCTCATCAATCCGTTCGCCTTCTTTTACTTCCATACTTCTTAATCCTTCAACAAATCTTTCAACTCAGGAACCAATTCCGCTGGTATTTCTTCTAATAAATCCTTGGGTTTTCCTTTTTTGCCCGGTTTGGACAGCCGTTGAATCTCCTCTTTCCCATACACATGAATGTCCGAGGATAGTTTTTCTTCTCCCCGGTCATCCTTTTCATTCAAAAGCAGCCTGGCCTTTACCCGTTCCTCAAAAATATTCACATCCACTATCTGAGCTATACCTTCTTTGGTCTTCACCCGTTCTCCCGGCTCCGGCATACCCTTTCGAAGTTTCAAATACGTGTCATTTTCGTATTTCAGGCAGCACATTAGCCTGCCGCAAATTCCGGAAATCTTGGCGGGATTCAAAGATAAGTTTTGCACTTTTGCCATCTTGATGGATACGGGCTCGAACTCTGAAAGCCAGGTGTGACAGCAGAGACCTTTGCCACAGGTTCCAATGCCTCCTAGCATTTTCGCCTCGTCCCGAACTCCGATTTGCCTTAACTCAATTCTCATTTTAAAAACAGCAGCCAAATCTTTCACCAAATCTCGAAAATCCACCCGTCCATCGGAAGTAAAATAGAAGATGACCTTGCCGTGGTCAAAGGTGTACTCCACATCAATTAGTTTCATGTCCAGTCCGTGTTTATCAATCTTCTCCTGGCACTGACGTAAGGTTTTTTCTTTTTTCTCCGCATTTTGCTGATGCCTGCTTTCATCTTCCTTTGTGGCAACACGAACCACCGGTTTTAACGGGGGTACGATTTCAGCTTCTTCCACCTCAATCACTCCCTTTACCACCGTACCGTATTCCAAGCCTCGAGCCGTTTCCACAATCACATGGGCGCCATGTTCTACAGAAAACCCGTTGGGGTCAAAATAATATACTTTGCCGGCATCCTTGAATTTAACGCCTACTACTTTTATCATTGATTATCCTCCCATTTCCAAAAGTAAATTTTTTAAGGCATAACCATAGCCGATATTTCCAAGTATGGCCCTTCTGGTTTCTTCTATATGCCTTATGGCAGTAGCGATCGCTCCCAATGGAGGAGTTCCCTTCTCGCTATATCCCGCAAGCTGCTTTCCATATTCTTCTTCTAGAAAATCCAGCAACAGGAGTGCTCTTTTCCGTCCATGCTCCTTGTCCTCCAAAATCGCCGACAGGATTTCTCTATTTTGTCGGTATGTGTTGCCTCTTTGCATGCCCTGCATCAATTGGAGAGCCATGGCTTCTTCTTCCCCTTTACGGGCTCCATCCCACTCCACCGATATTTTCCGGCAACGGGAGCGGATGGTAGCCACCAGGGAATCTGCAGTTTCACAAAAGAGAAAAATCACCGCTCCCGGGCTGGGCTCTTCCAGTGTTTTCAACAGTCTATTCTGTGCCGTAGGAGTCATTCGATCTCCGTCCATAATAAACCCCACATTTCGTTGCCCTACCGGTTTTGTCTTCAAAGCAACCAGCAACGGCAACACTTCCCGATCTTGAAGAAAAGAGCCTTCTGGTTGAACAAAACAAAGATCTTCATGGTTTTCATGATCAATCTTTTTGCAAAGAATGCATTCCCCGCATCCATAACCCGGCTTTATGGGACATAACACCGCCTTGGCCAACGCTTTAGCCAATTCTCTATTTTCCCCGTATCGCGGAGATTCCACCATATAAGCATGGGCCACTCTTCCTTCCGACCACTGGCCAGAAAGAGTCTTTAGCCTTTTCCCTCGATCCGGCATATCTGCTAACAACATACCTTGTTACCTCTTAGTCAACAATGGGTCCAAATGACTTTGTATTTCTCGGAACACGGACCCCTGATCCCGATCTCCCTGTATAAGAACAATCCGATTCGGTTCTTTTTCCCAAAGAGCAAGATACCCTTCATACACCTTTTGGTGAAAAGCTTCATCCAGTTGTTCCAGCCGGTCCCGGTCCTTATGCCGGATCCGGTTCATCCCGATTTTCGGTTCCACCAAAATCAAAAAAGTGACATCGGGGACACAATCCCCCACCGCTAGGCGGTTCATAACCGTCACCGGTTGCCCCAAGCCTCGAGCATGGCCTTGGTACACCAAGCTGGAATCCACAAACCGATCACATACCACCAACCGTCCTGCTTTCAATGCGGGGCGGATTACTTCCGCCACATGTTGTGCCCGAGCCGCCGCATACAGCATGGCTTCTGTTAGGTCATCCATTTCCGGATGGGATTTATCCAAAACGAGATTTCTTATTCTTTCCCCGATGGCGGTTCCACCCGGTTCTCTCGTTTGTAAAAAATCCATTCCCTGATGCCGAATATATTGACAAAACAAGGCCATCTGGGTGGATTTCCCGGAACCATCCGGACCCTCCATGGTAATAAACAATCCTCTTGTATCTTTTATCATGTTTTTTGCCCCTATTTCCTGCCGATGACCTGATCCATCAGTTTGGTGAGAAGCAGAATGGAAAGGTATACCAGAGGAATGCATAGCACGGCCACAAAAAGGATTTTTAAAATCATCATGGCTTTCTCCTCCTTATTTCAAATCCTACTTCTTAACATACAATTATATCATAAAAGGCCGCTTTTCATCAAGGACCGCCCTTATGGGAATTCGTTAAAAAAAGACACACCCTATGCGGGAGTGCCTTTTAAAAACCGGCGACGACCTACTTTCCCAGGCAGCTTCCCACCAAGTATCATCAGCGCGAAAGGGCTTAACTACTGTGTTCGGGATGGGAACAGGTGTGACCCCTTTGCTATAGTCACCGGATTTCAGATTGAAGGTAACATGTACCCTCAAAACCGAATAATGAGAGAGGTGTAAAAACCAGGTAAACAGTATCCTTAAAAACCATTGGTCAAGTGTTCGACCTATTAGTATCGGTCAGCTCAATACATTACTGCACTTACACCTCCGACCTATCAACGTGGTAGTCTTCCACGGGTCTTACCCTTAAAAGGGAGGAAATCTAGTCTTGTGGGGGGCTTCGCACTTAGATGCTTTCAGCGCTTATCCTTTCCATACATAGCTACCCAGCGATGCTCTTGGCAGAACAACTGGTACACCAGAGGTATGTCCATCCCGGTCCTCTCGTACTAGGGACAGCTCCACTCAAATTTCCAACGCCCACAGCGGATAGGGACCGAACTGTCTCACGACGTTCTGAACCCAGCTCGCGTACCTCTTTAATGGGCGAACAGCCCAACCCTTGGGACCTACTACAGCCCCAGGATGAGACGAGCCGACATCGAGGTGCCAAACACCGCCGTCGATGTGGACTCTTGGGCGGTATCAGCCTGTTATCCCCGGGGTAGCTTTTATCCGTTGAGCGATGGCCCTTCCACTCGGAACCACCGGATCACTAAGCCCGACTTTCGTCCCTGCTCGACTTGTAAGTCTCGCAGTCAAGCTCCCTTCTGCCTTTACACTCTTCGCGCGATTTCCGTCCGCGCTGAGGGAACCTTTGGGCGCCTCCGTTACTCTTTAGGAGGCGACCGCCCCAGTCAAACTGCCCACCAGACACTGTCCTTGTACCGGATCACGGTACGAAGTTAGAATTCCAACGTTACAAGGGTGGTATCCCAACGGTGACTCCACCAAAACTGGCGTCCTGGCTTCGAAGTCTCCCACCTATCCTGTACATGCAACGCCGAAATCCAATATCAAGCTGCAGTAAAGCTCCACGGGGTCTTTCCGTCCTGCTGCGGGTAACCGGCATCTTTACCGGTACTACAATTTCACCGAGTCTATTGTTGAGACAGTGCCCAGATCGTTACGCCTTTCGTGCGGGTCAGAACTTACCTGACAAGGAATTTCGCTACCTTAGGACCGTTATAGTTACGGCCGCCGTTTACTGGGGCTTAAGTTCTGTGCTTCGATTGCTCTAACACTTCCCCTTAACCTTCCAGCACCGGGCAGGCGTCAGCCCCTATACATCAGCTTTCGCTTTAGCAGAGACCTGTGTTTATGGTAAACAGTCGCCTGGGCCATTTCACTGCGGCCAGCTTTCGCTGGCACCCCTTCTCCCGAAGTTACGGGGTAATTTTGCCGAGTTCCTTAACAATAGTTCTCTCGCTCACCTTAGGATTCTCTCCTCATCTACCTGTGTCGGTTTACGGTACGGGCACCTACGGTCTCTCTAGCGGCTTTTCTTGACAGTGTGAAATCAGCTGCTTCGGTACTATAATTTCCCTCCCCATCAAGCCTCAGAATTGCCACGACGGATTTGCCTATCGTGACTCCCTTGACTCTTAGACGCACACAACCAACGGTGCGCTCAGCTTATCCTCCTGTGTCCCCACATCGATCAAACGACTTTCGGTGGTACTGGAATCTCAACCAGTTGTCCATCGCCTACGGCTTTCGCCCTCGGCTTAGGCCCCGACTAACCCTGAGTGGACGAACCTTCCTCAGGAAACCTTAGATTTTCGGTGGCAAGGATTCTCACCTTGCTTACGCTACTCATGCCAACATTCTCTCTCGTATAAAGTCCAGCATACCTTACAGTACACCTTCTGCCCGTATACGATGCTCCTCTACCAATGTATTACTACATTCCCAAGCTTCGGTAATAAGTTTTAGCCCCGTTTATCTTCGGCGCGAAGTCACTCGACTAGTGAGCTGTTACGCACTCTTTAAATGAGTGGCTGCTTCTAAGCCAACATCCTAGTTGTCTATGCAGCTTCACATCCTTTTCCACTTAACTTATATTTGGGGACCTTAGCTGTGGGTCTGGGCTGTTTCCCTTTCGACCACGGAACTTATCTCTCGCAGTCTGACTCCCGAGCATGATACTACGGTATTCGGAGTTTGATAGTTTTCGGTAACCGGTGAAGGCCCCTAGAACATTCAGTGCTCTACCCCCGCGTATCTAAAATCTCGAGGCTAGCCCTAAAGCTATTTCGAGGAGAACCAGCTATATCCGGGTTCGATTGGAATTTCACCGCTATCCACACGTCATCCCAGCCTTTTTCAACAGACATGGGTTCGGTCCTCCATATCCTTTTACGGATACTTCAACCTGCACATGGATAGGTCACCCGGTTTCGGGTCTACAGCACGCAACTAATTCGCCCTATTAAGACTCGGTTTCCCTACGGCTCCGAAGCTCCAGCTTCTTAACCTCGCTACATACCATAACTCGTTGGCCCGTTCTACAAAAAGTACAAGGTCACTTGCGCTCCCTTTGCTTGTAAGCATAAGGTTTCAGGTTCTATTTCACTCCCCTCCCGGGGTTCTTTTCACCTTTCCCTCACGGTACTATTCGCTATCGGTCACTAGGTAGTATTTAGGCTTGGGGGGTGGGCCCCCCGGCTTCCCACCGGGTTACACGTGTCCGGTGGTACTCTGGTGCCACTCTATGATTAGTCGGTTTCGTCTACGGGACTTTTACCCTCTTCGGTCTGACTTTCCAGACAGCTTCGACTACCAACACCTCAAGTGATGAGTGGTCCACAACCCCACAGTAAACTGTGGTTTGGCCTCTTCCCCGTTCGCTCGCCGCTACTTAGGGAATCGATGTTTCTTTCTCTTCCTCCGGGTACTTAGATGTTTCAGTTCCCCGGGTTACCTTCGCTATGGCTATTTGATTCACCATAGGATACCTACCTATTAAAGTAGGTGAGTTTCCTCATTCGGACATCTGCGGGTTGACGGA